>Ga0315906_10001705_pt1 | contig 32156 bp, 26 predicted proteins | sample LakEriMetagenome_4_FD_203526 | JGI IMG/M metagenome (GOLD analysis project Ga0315906, IMG submission 203526) | Freshwater fungal communities from buoy surface, Lake Erie, Ohio, United States - Buoy 2 MA122 | ecosystem: Environmental > Aquatic > Freshwater > Lake > Lake biofilm | place: USA... | reverse complement strand
GCCATCAGGCGTCGCGCCGATCCAGGTCACCTTCTGTTTCGCCGGGTCGCGCTGCCAGGTGAATTCGCCCTTGAGCATCGGGTACTCCACCTGCGGATAGACAAGCGACGTGTCGCCGCCCTGCGCCATGAAATCGTCGATGACGCGATGGAATGGTACTTTGTCGAAATGGCCGGCCCGCGCGATCTTCTTGATCTGCGCGACGTGTGTCGGCGCAACGTCGGGGCGCAGTTCGACCAGCACGTCCTGTCCATTGATTGTCAGCTGCAGCAGGTTCTCGGCAGGAACCTTGCGCCAGTTGGCCGGATCGTCGGCCGGCCCGGCCCAGGCGGCGCCGGCAACAGCCAGTGAGGCCGCAGCAGCGGCCCCCATCAGCAGATTTCGCAACATGTCTTACTTGCCCTTCTTGCCGCCGAACTTGGCGAGCAGTCGCGTATGGACCGCTGCAGGGACGAATAAATCGGCGTTTCCGCCCAGCCGCGCAATCTCTTTTACCAGTCGAGAGGACACCGCCTGGTGATGCGGGTCAGCCATCAGGAAGACTGTCTCGATCTCGTCGTTCATCTGCTGGTTCATAGCGACCATCTGGAACTCGTACTCGAAGTCCGAGACAGCCCGCAGCCCGCGGATGATCACCTGGGCGCCACACTCTTCGGCAAAATGCATCAGCAGGTTGTCGAAAGGCCGCGCCTCGATTTCGACGCCGTTGGAAAGCTTGCGGGCCTCCTCCAGCACCATCTGGGTGCGCTCTTCCAGCGTGAACAGCGGACCCTTGCCGTCGTTGATCGCGACCCCGATCACCAGCTTGTCGACCAGCTTCACCGCCCGGCCGATAATGTCCAAGTGACCGTTCGTGATCGGGTCGAAGGTCCCGGGATAAAGCCCGATGCGCTTCGTCGGCCGCCGGACCAGCGCGGACCGCGCCGTAGCCGATCCACGTACGGGGCGAGGTTCACCCGCCGCCCGTCTTTCCGGCCGTCTCGTCACCGCTCTGGTCCTCCAGTCTCTCCACAGAGACGACTCGCTCCCCCGCCGCCACACGCAGCACGCGAACCCCCTGCGTCGCACGACCCGCGATACGGATCTGATCGACAGCGCAACGTATCAACTGGCCAGCGTCTGTCACCACCATGATTTCGTCGGACCCATCGATCGGGAAGGATGCGACCAGCTTCTGCCCCTTGGACAGCTTGTGCGCGATCAGCCCCTTCCCGCCACGGCCGGTGCGGCGATAGTCGAAGGCAGACGCGCGCTTGCCCATACCCTCGTCGGTGATCGTCAGGATGAACTGCTCTGCTAGCGACAGCGCGCCGAAGCGGTCTTCCGTCAGCTCGACCTCGCCATTCGATTCGGCATCCTGAGACGGCGCCGCGTCGTCGCCGTCAGCCGCGGCATCCTCTTCGGCTTCGACGTCTTCGACAATCTCTTCGCCCTCTGCGCGGCGAGCAGCGTTGGCGCGTTTGAGATAAGCGCGTGCTTCTGCGGGCGTGACGTCGATCTTGCCAAGCACGCTCATCGCGATCAGCGCATCCCCGGCGCCCAGCTTGATGCCGCGCACGCCAGTGGAGGTCCGGCCGGTGAACACACGCACCTGCTCCACGGGGAAGCGGATGCACTGTCCAAGTGCGGTGGTCAGCAGCACATCGTCCTCAGGCGTGCAGATCTGCACGTCGACGATGGCGTCGCTGTCGTCCTCAAGCTTCATGGCGATCTTGCCTGCGCGGTTCACCGACAGGAAGTCGGTCAACAAGTTCCGCCGCACGCCGCCTGACTTCGTGGCGAACAGGATGTTGAGCCGCGCGCGCTCTTCCTCATCCTGCGGCAATGGCATGACGGAGGTGATGCGCTCGCCTTCCTTCAGCGGAAGGATGTTGACCAGCGCCTTGCCCCGCGCATTCGGGGCGCCGAGCGGCAGGCGCCAGACCTTATGCTTGTAGGCCATGCCGGTGGACGAGAAGAACAGGATCTCGGTGTGCGTATCGGCGGAGAACAGCCGGATGACGAAGTCGTTCTCCTTCGTCTCCATCCCGCCGCGACCCTTGCCGCCGCGGTTCTGCGTCCGGTAGGCCGACAGCGCAGTGCGCTTCACATAGCCGCCATGGGTGACCATGACGACCATGTCTTCCTTCTCGATGAAGGCTTCGTCCTCGAGATCGAGATCGGCCTCGACGAACTCGGACCGACGCGGCACGCCGAACCTGTCGCGGATGTCCTTCAGCTCGCCCTTGATGATCTCCAGCACGCGCGCGCGCGACGCCAGGATCGCCAGCAGGTCCTTGATCTTCTCGGCGAGGCCGGAAGCTTCCTTGCCGATCTCGTCACGGCCGAGATTGGTGAGGCGCGACAGCTGCAGCGCGAGAATGGCGCGGGCCTGCTCGTCCGACAGCTTGATCTCGCCCTTGTCGTTGAAGACCGTTCGCCGGTCAGCGATGAGCCCGATCAGCGGCGCCATGTCCATCGCTGGCCACGCCCGCTCGAGCAAGGCGATACGCGCCGAGTCCGGATCTGAAGAATAGCGGATGATCCGGATGATCTCGTCGATGTTGGCGACGGCCAGCGCAAGGCCGATCAGGACGTGGGCGCGATCGCGCGCCTTGTTCAGTTCGAATTTGGTGCGGCGCGCGACAACTTCTTCGCGGAAGCGGATGAAGGCCTGCAGCATCGCCCGCAGTGACATCAGTTCCGGCCGGCCGCCATTCAGCGCCAGCATGTTGACCCCGAACGACGTCTGCATCGGCGTCATGCGGAAGAGGTTGTTGAGCACGATCTCGGCGGACGAATCCCGCTTGATCTCGATCACGACCCGGATGCCGTTTCGATCGCTCTCGTCGCGCAGGTCGGCGATGCCCTCGATCTTCTTCTCGCGAACCAGCTCGGCGATCTTCTCGACCATCGTCGCCTTGTTCACCTGATAGGGAACCTCGTTGATGATGATGGCCTCGCGGCCGCCCTTCATCGTCTCGATCTCGGTCTTCGAGCGCATGATGACTGAGCCGCGCCCGGTCAACATGCCATTGCGCGATCCGGCGCGGCCGATGATCAGTGCGCCTGTCGGGAAGTCGGGTCCGGGCACGATGTCGAGCAGGGTCGCGTCGTCCAGCGCCGGGTTCTCGATCAGCGCGATGGTCGCATCGACAATCTCGGTCAGGTTGTGCGGCGGGATGTTGGTCGCCATGCCCACGGCGATGCCGCCCGCACCGTTGACCAGCAGGTTCGGAAACTTCGCCGGGAGCACGGTCGGCTCCTTGCGGGAGCCGTCATAGTTGTCCTCGAAGTTGACCGTGTCCTTGTCGATGTCATCCAGCAGGTTCGCCGTGACGCGCGCCATGCGGCTTTCGGTGTAACGCATGGCCGCCGGCGGATCACCGTCGATCGAGCCGAAATTGCCCTGCCCGTCGATCAGCGGCAGCGACATCGAGAATGGCTGCGCCATGCGCACCAGCGCGTCATAGATCGACTGGTCGCCGTGCGGGTGCCAGCGGCCGATCACGTCGCCGACGATGTTGGCCGACTTCCGGAAAGCCTTGTCGTGCGTGTAGCCGCCCTCATAGGCGGCATACAGGATGCGGCGGTGGACGGGCTTGAGGCCGTCGCGAACGTCCGGCAGCGCACGGCTGACGATCACGCTCATCGCATAGTCGAGGTACGACTTCTTCAGTTCGGCGGTGATGGAAATGGGGGCGATGTCGCCCGCGCCATTTGCCCCCGGAGGGGCGGGATTTTCAGGCGTGTCGCTCAAGCGGAAAACGTCCAGACGGAGGGCGGCGCGGAGGCCGGGATTCGATCCCCTCTTCTAGCCCATTTGCGCACCGCGACACAAACATTTGCGACGGTTGATCCACAGCCGTTAGGCACTGATTTCGGGGTGATTTCGCCCGGGCGCGTCGGGCCGCAGCAATGCGGCGGTCCGGAATGGCGCTTGTCCGGTTTTGCGGCCCGCAATTCCTTAGAATCGGCAGCCTGGAAACGACCGACCGCAGCCCCCTGGGGCGCGATCAGCCTGGGCAGGCGCTCTGCTCATCCCGGCGTTCGCCGGGAGGAGCGGAAATGCAGTTTCGCATCTGCTGAGCCCGATCCAACACTAGTTGAACGCCCAACGCGCACTCAGCATGGCCAGCGTTTGCGAATTGCGGCGCTCGGTCTCCGTGGACTGGAGTGGGTCAAGGTCCCGGCCGCGGCCATAGTCCTGGCGCGCGATGTTGAAGCTGAACGGGTCCAGGTTGTTGAGTTCGGCGAGCAAGGTGAACCCGGCATCGGGCTTCCATTCGACGAACGAGTGGAAGAAATCCCGCAGCCTGAGCTTCTCGATCGATCGACCCTGGTAGTAGTTCTCGCGCCAGCCCTGAAACCACCCGAAGCCAAAGGTGAGGTTCTGTTCGGGCAGATCCTGGCGGAAGGAGAAATTGACCTCCTCCGGGCGCTGGCCTGATATGCGGCGCTTCTCCCCGGTCAACGGGTCGGTAACTTCGCTTTCCTGCCACTGCGTCTCGATCTTCACCTCGGCGCCCTGCCAGCCGATGTTCTTGAGCGGCATCGTGAGATTGAAGATCAGGCTGTCGTTCGTCCCATCGCCGATATTGCCCGGACCTTCGATCAGGGTCGTCGAGTCGTTGACGCCATCGTTGTCGGTGTCGATCGGAATGCGGCGCGGAAAGAGATCGACCACATCCGAGATACCCTCGTGGCGAAGCGTCAGGACAGCAGCGGCCCCATCCAGGAAACGCTTCTCGTAGGCGGCTTCGTAGACCCAGGCCTTGTAAGGCTCGAGATCGGAGTTGCCGGTGTTCTGCTGGCCGCTGTTGAGGTTCACCTCCGAGGCAAAGTCCTGAAAGTTCAACTGACCGACTTCGCGCTCGGCGCGCAAGCGGAGCTGGTCGTCTTCGCTCGGCGACCATGTGCCCACGAGACGCGGCTTGGGGTAGGTGAAGGAACGCTCCTTGTCGGTGTCGCCCGATTGCGTGATCGTCGACTGTTCGACGCGCACGCCGCCTTCCAGCGTCCATTCCGGCAAAGGCCGCCAGGAGCTCTGGACGAACAGTTCGGCGCGGGTTTCCTCGACGAGCACGTTGGACGCCGGCAGCGGCACGGGCGCGCCATCAACCGCCAGCGAAACCTGCTGGTCGCGATAATTGTAGGCCACCTCGCCGCCGCCTTCGAACGACAGTTCCGGCGACATCGTGTAGCGCAGGATCGTCCGTCCGATACGCTCTCCGGCTTCGGCTTCGATCTGGAAGAGTTGCAGCGTGTCCGGATCGACACCCGTCGGATCCTGCTCAAGCCCGGTTGCATCGAGGCTGCCGAACGCCACCTTGAAGAGGCCCAGCGTTTCCCACTCGAGATCGGACCCAAGTTTGGTAAGATAGTTGACGCCGACTTCGCCGCGATCATTGGCAGACCGGCTCACGAAAAACTCGTCAGTCGTCGCAGAACGGAAGCCCTGCTCGTTCTTGAACTCGTCGGTCGAGACGAGGCCGTTGAGCGAAAGCGTGCCGCCGAACTGCGGCCCCTTGTAGTTGCCGCGCAGGCTGTGGACCACGCCGTCGCCCTCGGTGCGCGAGGTTTCGTACAGATCGAGATTGCCGCTCTGCGCATCCACTGTCGTTCGCCAGCCCGAGCCGACGGAATCGTCCATCGAGATGCCGCGCCCCGCCGATACGTCGAACTGGTGCTCGCCGACGCGGCGCGTGGCCTGGTAGTTCCAGCCGGGGATCGTCTTGCCCGTCTCGGTGAACAGGAAGCCGCGGGCGCTGAAAACCTGCTGGAACGTATCGACCTTCTTGCGGATCACGTTGGCGACCACCGTCTGCCCCTGCATGTCGACCCCCGGCACCGATCCGCGAATGACGTCGATCCGTTCGACCTGGTCGATCGTGATGCGGTTCAGGGTGTCGCCCAGCGAGTCGGTCTTGATGGTTGGGCGCTGGCCGTCGATCAGCACGTTGCCCGCAGCACCCGCAAAGCCCCGCACGCTGTCGCCGCCATCGAACGAGAACCCCGGGAGGCGGCTGATCAGGTCGAGCGCCGTGTTCGGTCGCGACTCCGCAAATTCTGCGGGCATGTACGAAATCACGCCCTGCTGCGCGACCGGCTCAGCGACTGGCGGGGTCGTCGTCTCCTGCGCATAGGCGGGGGACATCAGGGCGAGCGCCAGAATTGACGCCAAACTAAATGAATAGTAGCTCGACATGACGAGACAGCTCCGCGCGACGGCGGATTCGGCCGCCTGACCTTGATTTATCGATAATCGATAAATCCGTCACTCGCAACCGGTTTGTCAGTCCGTTTGTGCGTCGCCCGTTTTCCCGCTCAGTCGAGATCCTGCACTGCGGTCTCCGGGCCAAGCTTGTGGCTGAGCGAGGCCTGCAGGAATGCATCGAGATCGCCATCGAGCACGCCACCGGTATCGGACGTTTCCACGCCCGTCCGCAGGTCTTTCACCATCTGGTATGGCTGAAGCACGTAGGAGCGTATCTGCCGGCCCCAGCCTATCTCGGTCTTCGAGTCGGCCTCGGCCTGCGCCGCAGCCTCGCGCTTCTTCAGCTCCATCTCGTAGATCCGCGCGCGCAGCATGTCCCACGCCTTGGCGCGGTTCTTGTGCTGCGATCGCTCCGCCTGCACCGCGACAACAATCCCGGTCGGGGCGTGCGTAAGGCGCACGGCGCTGTCTGTCTTGTTGATGTGCTGGCCGCCTGATCCGGATGCGCGGTAAGTGTCGGTGCGGACGTCGCTCTCCTTGATGTCGACGACGATGGTGTCGTCGATCACTGGATAGACCCACACGCTCGCAAAGCTTGTATGCCGACGCGCGTTGGAATCGTAGGGCGATATGCGCACGAGGCGATGGACGCCGCTCTCGCTCTTCAGCCAGCCATAGGCATACTCGCCCTTGATCAGCATCGTCGCTGACTTGATGCCCGCCGTCTCGCCCGGGTGGTCGTCGATCTCCTCGATCTTCCAGCCCTTGGCGTTCGCATAGCGCACATACATCCGGCGCAGCATTGAGGCCCAGTCCTGGCTCTCCGTGCCGCCCGCGCCTGCGTTGATCTCGATATAGCAGTCGTTCGCGTCGACCTCACCTGACAGCAGCGCCTTCAGCTCGGCATCCTTCGCCTTCGCGAGCGCCGCCCGCACGCTGGCCGCCACTTCCGCCAGCGAAACCTTGTCGCCTTCAGCCTCCGCCATGTCCCACAGGTCGACGGCGTCGTCCGCCTCGCGCTCCAGCATGCGGATGTCGTTCATCGCCGACTCAAGCCGGGTGCGTTCGCGCATCAGCGGCTGCGCCTTCTGGGGGTCGCTCCAGAAGTCAGGCCGTTCCGAAAGTGCGTTCAGCTCCGCGAGGCGTTTCTCTGCGAATCCCCAGTCAAAGACGCCTCCGGAGCAGGCTCACCGACTGCCGGATCGTCTCGATCATGTTTTCGACTTCAGGCGTCATGGCTGGCTCTGTGTCCGCGCTTCGGGAACGAAGCGTCTAGAAGGTGCCGTCGTCGAAAGTCAAATCCTCGTCCTGCACGGGCTCGCCGGGCTGGGGCTGAGGATTGTTCGGATCGACAGGTAGGCCCGGGTCGGGCTGTGACGTCACCTGGCCGTCGCGCGTCGCCGAGGCCGTTTCATCGCCCGCCGCCACCTTGCTGAAGTCGACGCGATAGCCATCGGCGCCAACCGGCGCTTCACAACGGTCCGTCGGCGCAGAACCCGGGCGGAAAGCCTCGGTGATGATGAGACGCGTGTCCGGTCCGGGCTGGCACCCTGTATCGGCATCGACCTCGACATGCTCGACGCCGTTCGGCACCCGGAAAGTGACCGCCGGACGATCCTTGAGCGCCGCAAGCATGAAGTCGCGGAACACCGGCGCCGCAACGCGGCCACCGCTCTCGCCCGTGCCCATGTCGCGCGGCGTGTCGAAGCCGATCCATACACCGGCGACAAGATCCGGGCTGAACCCCATCGTCCAAGCATCGAACTGGTCGTTGGTCGTTCCGGTCTTTGCTGCGACAGGCTTGCCCACGGAGCGGATCGTGCTGCCTGTGCCGCGCTGAACCGCGCCTTCGAGGATCGAGACGACCTGATACGCCGTAATCGGATCCATGACCTGCTGGCGATCGTCAGCCAGCACAGGCGGCGACATTCCGCCCTTCCATTCGGTCGAGCAGTTCTCGCACGCGCGCTGGTCGGTGCGGAAAACGGTCTTGCCATAACGGTTCTGGATACGGTCGAACATGACCGGCCGAACCTGCTTGCCGCCGTTCACTGTCTCCGCATAGGCGACGGCCATGCGCATGAGTGTGGTATCGCCGGCGCCGAGCGCCATCGATTCATATGGCGGCAGCTTGTCATAGATGCCCAGGCGCTCGCCGATCGCGGAGACCTTGTCGAAACCGATCTCCGAGGCGAGACGCACAGTCATCGCGTTGCGCGATTTTTCGACGCCGATGCGAAGCGGCGTCAGGCCGTAGAACTGTTCCGAATAGTTCTGCGGCTTGTAGCAGGTCTCCTCGCCCGCGATCGTCTGGCACGACACGTAAGGCGTATCGAGAACGCGGTAGGACGGCGTCCACTTGTAAAGGCCGGTCGCCGGATCCGGCGTTTCCATCGCAGCCGCGTACACGAACGGCTTGAACGACGAGCCCGGCTGGCGCTTGGCCTGGATGGCGCGGTTGAACTTGCTCGACACGAACGAATAGCCGCCCGTCATCGCGAGGATGCGTCCCGTGTGCGGGTCCATCGCCACAAGCGCGCCCTGCACGGCTGGCACCTGGCGCAGCCGCCATGGCGCATTCGCGGCGCGATTTTTCGGCACGCCATACTCCGTGATCAGCTGCACCGTGATGTCGGGCGCCGGAGCGCCCGCGACGAAGATCACGTCGCCCGCCTTGAGGCCAGTGCCGCCTTCCTTGCGCTTGAAGTTCGCGGCCCACTTCACATCGTCCGCATGCAGCGTTCCCGTCTCGCCGCCGTCGAGTCCCAGGCGGACGTTTTCGCGCGACACCGACCTAACAACGGCGGTCCGCCAGTCATTGCCGGCCCCGCCAACGACAGTCTTGTTGGCTTCCACATTGGCGAACTTCTTGAGATCCTCGCCGAACGTGTCGCTTACCTCGATCGTGCCGATCGGGCCGCGCCAACCATGGCGGCGGTCATAGCTTTCGAGGCCAGCGCGCAAAGCCGTCTGCGCGATCAGCTGCAGGTTTGAATCGAGCGTCGAGCGGATGGAGAGGCCGCCGCCGAGCAGCGCCTTGCTGGCGCTCTCACGGCTGTCGATGCCTTCGAGCTTCTTCTGCTCGCCGAGCGACATGATCTCCTTGCGGAGCTCTTCGACATAGTAGGCCGATGCAACGTTCTCGTCCGAGTTGAGACGATCGACGACTTTCAGCGGCTCTGCATAAGCAGCATCTGCGGCGGCCTTGTCGACGAAGCCGTTCTCGAGCATGCGGCCGATCACGTAATTGCGTCGCTTCGTTGCTGCTTCGGGATTTAACAGCGGGTTCACCCGCCCCGGCGCCTGCGGCAGTCCGGCGAGCATCGCGCTCTCGGCAAGGGTGAGCTGGCCAAGCGACTTCCCGAAATAGTTCAGCGCGGCAGCGCCAACGCCGTAGGAGCGTCCGCCAAGATAGATCTCGTTCATGTAGAGTTCGAGAATCTGCTCCTTGCTGAGCTGGCCTTCGATGCGCATCGCGAGCACGGCTTCGCGCACCTTGCGATCAACCGAGCGCTCGTCGCCGGTCAGCATGTTCTTCACGACCTGCTGCGTGATCGTGGAGCCGCCCGTCATGCGTTTGCCTTGCAGCGCGTTCAGCACGGTGCCGCGGAACATGCCCCACAGGTCGATGCCGGAGTGCTCGAAGAACGACTTGTCTTCAGCCGAGATGAAGGCCTGCACCAGCTGCTCGGGCAGTTCTTCCGATGGCACGTAGACGCGGTGCTCGGTCGCGAACTCGGCCACCAGCTTGCCATCGCCGGCGTGAACGCGGCTCATGATCGGCGGCTCGTAGTTCCGCAGCTGCTCTTCGGAGGGAAGGTTCTGCGTCACGATGAAGAACCAGACGACGAACGCCACGATCGCTATCCCGATCACGGATGCGATCGAGATCAGGATCGTCTTCCAGTTCCAACGGGACATCGTCAGTTGCATTTCTCACCGGCCGAAACGGGCAATCCAGACACAGGTCGTTCCGCCCTTTCGGGACGGCATACCTGAAGGCTCGGAATCACCATTATTTGCGGTGACTTTAAGGCGTGGAACCTGCGGATGACAGGCCTCCGGAGGGTTAAACTCAGAACATACTTGCCGCATCCGTCCCACGTCGTTTGAAGGCTTTGCGGCCCAGCCGGGACTCAATCCGCAAAGATCAGTCAGCGCGCGGCGACCAGATGCGTCTGGTTCTCGAAGAAGTGGTCGATCGCGGTAACGACGCCCTTGACCAGCTTGCGCCGTTTGCTTTCCGAAACCATCGCTGCCGCGTCGATGTCATTGGTCATGAACCCCATCTCGAGCAGGGCGGCAGGAACGTCAGGGCTCAGGAGCACGAAGAACCCCTTCTGGCGATGTGTGTTCTCCAGGGTCGGCCAGCCGGCCGCTGCAATCGACTCGGCGAGCATTTGCGCAAAGCGAGCCGACTGGTTCTTCGTTTCGCGCTGGACCAGGTCGGCGAGGATCCTGTTGACCTCCTCCGGCCGGTCGCTGTCGATCTCCACGTCGAGAATCCAGTCATTCTGCTTGCGAGCGCCGTCGATGCGCTTTTCGCCCTCCTGCGAGAGCGTGTAGACCGAGGCGCCGCTGGTGGTCGCCTTCGGCCCGGCGTCGGCGTGCAACGCGATGAACAGGTCAGCGCCCAGATTGCGCGCCTTGGTGACCCGGTCCTCCAGTTCGATGAAGATGTCCGTCGAACGCGTCAGCGCAACGTCGTAGCGTTCGGACTTGAGGAGTGCGTCACGCAGCGCGAGCGCCGCAGCAAGCGTGACATCCTTTTCATAAAGGCCCGATTTCGAGACCGCACCGGGGTCCTTGCCGCCATGGCCGGGGTCGATGACGATCAGCGGCTTGCGGGCCGCCTGCTGCGGCGCTGGCGCCGGTCCCGGCGCAGCGTCGTTGGCTGCAGCGGCAAAAGCCTCTGTCGTCGCGGGCTCGAGATCTAGGACAAGCTTGTGCCGCTCGCCGCTCGTTTTCGGCGCCAGCATGAACTCGCGGGCAACCACCGCCGGCCTGGCGAGGTCAAGCACGAGACGCGATGTGGATGCGGTATTGTGGGCATACCGGAAGCCAGAGACGACGCCATTTCCCTTGCCCGAACCAGCCTCGGCGGTTAGCCCGTTGATGGACCAGCGCACGCGCGGCAGGTCGATTACAACACGGCTGGCGCCGGCAGCCAGCAGGAAGACATGATACTTGAGCGGCGCATCCGACTCGACGACCACGCGGGTCGCCTGCCCCTCACCGCCGATCCGCACCGCCGTCACGCGTTCAACCGGCGGCGCAGCCTGCGCACCGACACCCGCCAACATGGCGAGGCCGACAAGCGACACGATGGTCATCAACCAGGCCCGCACGTTCCGCAGCACCTTACATACAAGCGACGACAGGCCATTCTGGCCGACGGTTGAGCAGTAGCGGGGCAGCGTTAACTGTTCGTTGGGATGGAGGCTGACGCTCGACAGAAGCTGCGCTATCAGATGTGCTCGTGAGCTGCGGGGCGCACGGAACGAGATCATCGACGATGAAGGCTCTGAAGCTGAGCTATTCGCTCGCGGCGCTTCTCCTGGCGGCCTGCGCCACCGCGCCGCCCAACCTGAACGACGACCTTGTCGTCCGCGGAAAGAGGATCGGCGAGATCGAGATCGGCATGCCGCTGGCGACGCTGCTGGCGGTCAAGGGGGCCCCTGTACGCACGGCGCCGATCCCCAGCACCGACGCCACCACCTATACCTTTCCCAACGGCCTGACCGTGGGTGCGGATGACAAGGTCTACTGGATCATCACCGAGGACGCCCGTTTCCATACCCAGGACGGCGTGCGGCCGGGCGCCGAGCAGATCTTCGCGCGGGCGACGCTTGGCAAGCCGCGCTGCGTCGAGAACCGCCCCGACACAACGATGTACGACTACGGGGACATCTATTTCGAGGTCGGAAACGTTGACGGGCGCGTCAAGCGCGTCGGCGTAATCGCCCACAACCGCCCTTGTCCACTGTCCTGACAGGGGCAATCGGACCCTTCCCCTCTGCCTGCAATGCGTGCATAGGTGAGTCACAAGGCGGTCCCAGCGACATGCCTTGCGCGTCCTGGCGGCGGTTTTTCAGAAAAAACCTATCCAGTACAGGGCGCTAAACGGCTAAAGCGTTACGGCGGTCAGCGTTCCAGCTGCCGCCATGGTCAGGGCATTATGAACGCGATTTCGCGAGATTCAGTCAGCCAGACCGGACGCAGGGCCCTCTCGCCACTACCACCAGTAACCCATTCGCGGGCCAAGGCAGCGCATCTGCGCGCCGCCCGCTGTTCACACGAGGTTCCCATCCATGAGCAAGCTCATGTTGATCGACGCCACCCACCCGGAGGAGACCCGGGTGGCCGTCGTCGCAGACGGTCAGATCGAAGACTTTGATTTCGAAGCCCGCAACAAGCGCCAGCTTCGCGGGAATATCTATCTTGCCAAGGTAACACGGGTCGAACCGTCTCTACAGGCGGCCTTTGTCGACTATGGCGGCAACCGCCACGGCTTCCTGGCCTTCGCCGAGATCCATCCCGACTACTACCAGATCCCCAAGGAAGACCGCGAAGCGCTTCTTGCCGAAGCTGACGAGGAAGATGGCGACGACGACGACGACGAAACCTCCTCAGAGAACGGCGGCGACGACGCCTCCGACGAGGAGGAGGAGCGCAAGCAGAACCGCCGCAACGCCCTGTTCCAGCGGAAGTACAAGATTCAGGAAGTCATTCGCCGCCGGCAGGTGATGCTGGTGCAGGTCGTGAAGGAAGAGCGCGGCAACAAGGGCGCGGCGCTGACCACCTATCTGTCACTCGCCGGCCGCTATTGCGTGCTTATGCCCAACACGTCGCGCGGCGGCGGCATCTCCCGCAAGATCACCAACGCGGCTGACCGCAAGCGGCTCAAGTCGATCACTTCGGAGTTCGAGATCCCGCGCGGCGCCGGCCTCATCGTCCGCACGGCGGGCGCCAAGCGCACCAAGAACGAGGTGCGCCGCGACTTCGAATACCTCACCAAGCTCTGGCAGCAGATCGTCGGCAAGACGATGGAATCGATGGCGCCTGCCCTCATCCACGAAGAAGGCCATTTGGTCCTGCGCGCGGTCCGCGACCTTTATGACAAGGACGTCGAGCGCATCATCGTCGAGGGCGAGGACGCCTACAACGAAGCCCGCAACTTCGTCAAAATGCTGATGCCATCGCACACGCGGAAGGTCGTCCATCATGACGACAACGGCCCGCTCTTCGTGATGACCGGCGTCGAGGACCAGCTCGAAGGCATCTACGCGCCGACCGTGCAGTTGCCCTCCGGCGGCTACATTGTGATCAACCAGACCGAGGCGCTCGTCGCCATCGACGTCAACTCGGGCAAATCAACGCGCGAACGCAACGTGGAAACCACGGCGCTCAAGACCAACCTGGAAGCCGCCGCCGAAGCTGCACGCCAGATGCGCCTGCGTGACCTCGCCGGCCTGATCGTCATCGACTTCATCGACATGGAGGACATGAAGAACAACCGGGCCGTCGAAAAGAAGATGAAGGACTGCCTGAAGATCGACCGCGCCCGCGTGCAGACGGGCCGCATCTCGCAGTTCGGCCTGTTCGAGATCTCGCGCCAGCGCCGTCGCGCAGGCGTGCTGGAATTGTCGTCCGAGCCCTGCGATCATTGCGGCGGCACAGGCCGCACGCGCTCGATCGAAAGCGCCGCGATCCAGCTGCTCCGCATGATCGAGGCCCGCGCAGCAGACGACCGCGTGCAGACCGTGCATGTCAACGCTGCTGCGGAAGTCGCCCTCTACCTGCTCAACGAGAAACGCTCGTCCATCGCCGCCATCGAGTCCGACAACCACGTGCTCGTCCGCATCGAGGCGGACGAAGACCTCAAGGCCGGCGAGTTCAACATCGAAGGCCGCGCCGACGGCAATGTCGTTCAGCCCAAGCCGATGCAACCGATCGACCTGCGCAAGCTGAAGCCCCTGCCCCCGCCAGCTGCGGACGAAATCGAGGATGAAGACGACGACATCGTCGACTACTCCGACGACGAGTCCGAGGACGATCAGGAAGGCCATGATACCGAAGAGGACGAAGAGGACTCCGAGGAGGAATCCACGTCCGACGCAGATGACGAGGACGGCGATCGCGACCGCGGACGCGGCGGGCGTCGTGGACGTCGTGGCGGACGCCGCCGTCGCGGTGGCAAGGAACGCGGTCGCGAGACCGCAGAGTCCGAAGATGGCGATACGCCCGAGCAGGCGCAGCCGGTCGTTGCGCGCGACGATGGCGAGCGCGACGAAGGCCGCGGCCGTGGTGGACGCCGCAGGCGTCGTGGCGGTCGTGGCGATCGCCCCGAGCGCAGCGAGCGCAATCGCACGCCGGACATCGCAGCCGATGGCGGCGAGATGCTCGACTTCCTGGCGTCAGCCCCCTTCCTCGTGGCCGAGGCCGCGCCGGAGCCGGAAGAACCTGCCGTGGAACCCGCGCCACTGGCGGCCGCTCCGATCGAGCCTACGCCCGTGTTCGCAGCTCCCGTGGAAAGCGAACCGGCGGAAGCCGTCGTCGCAGAGCCGGAGGCACGGCCGGAACCCGTTGCTGCACGTACGCAACCGGCGCCGGCAACCGACCACGAAATCGCCTCATCCGCCCCGCAGCCTGCGCCGGTCGAGTCCAAGCCTGAACCGGCCGCATCTGCAGCCGAGACGGCCGAAGCCCGACGCCACGCGATCCATGGCGAGCCTGAAGTTCCGGCCCCGGCTGGGGAGGCGCCGCGGAAAGCTGGCTGGTGGAACCGCCGCCGTACAGGCTGAGTCGCGCCAAAAGGCAGCGGAACAGCGCGGCAGCTTTGACTATCCGTGCCTGATGGTTAGCGTTGGCTGTCGGCGGGATTGAGAGAGAGCGTTCGCATGGGCGTTATGCACAAAGTCTTGCGAGCCGTCGCGGCGCCCGCACTCGCGCTTGCATTCTCAGTGGCGCTACCGCTTACAGCCTCGGCTCAGGGCCTGATCCGCGACGCAGAGATCGAACAGATCCTGCGCGGGTATTTCGATCCCCTGTTCGAAGCTGCAGGCCTGAAGCCCGACGACGTAAACTTGTACATCTTGCAGGACGATTCACTGAACGCCTTCGTCGCCGGCGGACAGAACATGTTCATTCACACCGGCCTCATCATGGAGGCGCGCACACCGGAAGAGCTGAAAGGCGTTGTTGGGCACGAAACTGGCCACATCGCGCTTGGACACAACATCACGCGCAGCGCCGCCTACGAAGGCTCCGGAAACGTTTCCCTGATCACCATGGGGCTCGGCGCTCTCGCCCTTTTCGCCGGAGCTCCGGATGCCGCCATGGCTCTCATTGCCTCCGCGCCGCAGTTCCAGATGCTGAGCTTCTTCAAGCACACTCGCTCGGAGGAAGCCGCTGCCGACCTGTTCGGCGTCCAGCTTATGGAGAAGACTGGCCAATCGGCTGACGGCAATGTCTCATTCATGGAGAAATTCCGCTATCAGGAATTGATGTCGGAAACGCGCCGCGACCCCTACTTCCGCGCGCACCCGATCTCCAGCGCCCGCGTAAGCGCAATCGCAAATCGCGCGAAGGAAATCTCGGCCAAGGCCCGCCCGCAAACGCCGGAAGAAATCCAGCAGTTGAAGATGATGCAGGCGAAGCTTGTTGGCTTCATCGGTCCGCCAAACCGTGTTCATTCGCGCTATCCGGTGAGCGACCAGTCGACGCCGGCTCGCTATGCGCGCGCCATCGCCGCCTATCGCGCCGTAGACATCAAGGCGGCGCTGACACAGATCGAAACGCTGATCGCGGAAGATCCGGACAATGCCTATTTCCAGGAGTTGAAAGGCCAGGTCCTGTTCGAAAGCGGCAAGGCGGCGGAGTCGGTCGCGCCGCACCGCAAATCTGTCGAACTGGCGCCGCAGCATGCCCTGCTGAAGGTGAACCTCGCCCGTTCGCTGATCGGCACCAAGGAAGAGCCGGCAATCAAGGAGGCCGAGGGCCTGCTGATGGACGCCATCCGGCTCGAACCGGACAACGCCTTCGTCTGGAACCAGCTTGCCGTAGCGTACGCCAAGCAGGACCGCATCGGCGACGCCAACCTTGCCACAGCTGAGGAAGCCTACCTGGTCGGCGACATGCCGCGCGCCTTCAACTTCGCGCGACGGTCTCTGGACAAGCTGGATCGCAACACGCCGAATGGTCAGCGCGCTGATGACATCATGGCGCTGGCCGACCCACGCAACAACCCGCGCGCGGCGCGCCGCAACCTCACCGAGATGGCGCTGGACGGGCAGCGCTGAGGCTGTAAATCCGGACTGGAAAGCCCATTTTCTCTCAAGACCCGCCATCCTCCCTTAAGAACCGGGAGGCAGGATGGCCCGGAAGGACACTGCACATGCGCCTGACAACCGCCCTTTCCGCCCTGCTCGCCCTTGGCGCCGCTGCCTGTTCGGGCGGCGAGGTAAAAGCGCCGGATTCAGTCGGCGGCCTGGAGAAGGCGCAGGTCGAGGCGATCGTGAAGGAGTATCTCCTGCGCGAACCGGAAATCCTGTTCGAGATGCAGACCGCCTTCCAGCGCAACCAGCTGGCGACGCAGACGCTCGCTGCGGAAGGCGCGTGGGAGAAGCTGCTCGCGACGTCGAAAGACGATCCCTACATCGGCCGCAAGGATGCGCCGATCACAATCGTGGAATTCAGCGACTATGACTGCGGCGTGTGCAAGGCCGCCGTGCCGTGGGTGATGGCGCAGGTCGATGACCGGCGCAGCGACATCAAGGTGATCGTGAAGGAGTCCGCCGTGCGCGGCGAGGACTCGCGCCGGGCGGCGATCGCGGCGATGGCGGCGCACCAGCAGGGCAAGTATCGCGACATGCATGTGGCGCTGATGAAGGCGCCGGCGAACGCCTATACGCCAGCCAATCTGGAGATGATCGCGCAGTCGGTCGGGCTCGATATCGCGCGCTGGAAGAAGGACATGGCGGACGCCAACCTGATCAAGCGCGTCGATCGCTCGGTTGAGGAATTTGACATGGCGGGCCTGCAGGGCACGCCGTCCTTCCTGATCAACGGCCGCTTCGTCGGCGGCTTCGGGCAGGAAGAGCTGGAGTCGCTGATAGAGGCGACGCGGCAGCAGATCCGCAGCTAGATCAGCCCCCCGAGCGGGCTGGAAGGATCAGCGTAGCGCTTCTTCGGCATCCGGCCGGCGAGATAGGCTTCGCGGCCGGCGATGACGGCATGCTTCATCGCGCGGGCCATGCGGACGGGATCCTTCGCTGCGGCGATGGCTGTGTTCATGAGCACGCCGTCGACACCCAGCTCCATCGCGATGGCGGCGTCAGAGGCTGTACCGACACCCGCATCGACAATCACCGGAACTTTGCACTGCTCGACGATGAGCCGGATGTTGACCGGGTTCTGCACGCCGAGCCCCGAACCGATAAGCGAACCAAGCGGCATGATCGCGCAGCAGCCTGCGTCCTCCAGCTTGCGGGCGTAGACCGGATCGTCCGAGCAGTAGACCATCACGTCAAAGCCATCCGCGATCAGCGCCTTCGCAGCGACCAGCGTTTCCGACATGTCGGGGTAGAGAGTCTTCTGGTCGGCCAGCACCTCAAGCTTCACGAGATTCCACCCGCCCGCCTCGCGCGCGAGGCGCAGCGTGCGCACTGCTTCGTCAGCCGTGTAGCAGCCCGCGGTGTTAGGCAGGTAGGTGAAGCGCTTGGGGTCGAGATGATCGACCAGCCGTTCCGAGCCCTTGTCGGCGACATTCACGCGGCGCAGAGCAACAGTGACGACCTCCGCGCCCGCAGCCTCGGCGGCTTCGGCGTTCTGCGCGTAGCTGGCGTACTTGCCCGTGCCCACGATGAGGCGCGAGGTGTAGGCCTTACCGGCGATGATGAGGGGGTCGTCGGGTGCGATGCTTGGCGCTTGATCAGGCATATCTCATTTCACTCTTTGAAGCGGCGCACGCGCCTTAAGGCATCCCGGCAATCGTACCAAGCTTTCGGCCGCCTGCTGTGAACATGGCAAGGCCGGACTGCTTTGCGAATGCTCTTGCGGGACTTTCTGCATCGCTGATCTCGCTGGCAATCTGTCGTCGCCAGCCTGGCCCAGGTATCGCGACCAATGCGCGAGAAACTTTCCGCTCCTCCGCTCCCGACATTTTCATCAGAGACGGCCCGCAGCTCCAAAATGTCTCGGTGGAAAGTCCGAGCCGCTCCGCGCGGTCCAGATCGATCGACACGCCCCGGCCCGGAGACGGCTCAATGCATGAACAAGCGTCGCGGAACTGATCTGGGGCGCCACGGAGGAGCACTTGTGGCACCGCTCACCCGCCTCCCACAAACTGCACGATCTCTATCCGGTCGCCTTCGGTGAGGCGGGTCGTTCCATATAGGGATTTGGGGACGATCTCGCGATTGCGCTCCACCGCCACGCCCTTTTCCGGCATGGCCAGCTGGCGCAGGAATTCGCCGACGGTGGCGCCGTCGGGGGCTTCGGTCGCCTCGCCGTTGAGAAACACGTTCATTTCATCGTCCGAACGCTTGAATCTGCCATTTGAACCGGACCCGGATTCGCCTATTCAGTCTCACCGCTGGGCCGGGCGCCTGGCTGCGAACCGGTCTCAGGTAAAGGTCTTCAATGAGCCTGACCATCTACTGCCTGAACGGCCCCAACCTCAACCTGCTGGGTGAGCGCGAGCCTGCCGTCTATGGCAAGGGCACGCTGGCCGACCTGGAGAAACTGACACAGGACGCTGCCGAGGAAGCTGACGCCAAACTGATCTTCCGTCAGTCCAACCACGAAGGCGAGCTGGTGGACTGGATACAGGAAGCCCGTAGACAGGCAGGCGGGCTGATCATAAACGCGGGCGGCTATACCCACACCTCGGTCGCAATCCACGACGCGCTCAAGGTGTTGACCATTCCGGTCGTGGAAGTTCATCTCAGCAACCCCGGGAATCGGGAAGAGTTCAGGCACAAGAGCCTGGTGTCTCCAGCAGCGTCCGGCGTCATCGCCGGCTTTGGTCCCCTGGGCTACCGACTGGCCATTGAGGCTGTCGCCGCCCTCGCTGAACAGAAGAGAGTTTGACGATCATGGCCGACAAGCCTCCCGAGAAAAGTGGCAGGTTCGACACCGGGCTGATCCGCGAGCTTGCAGCCATCCTGCGGGAAGCCGACCTCGGCGAGATCGAGATCGAGCAAGGCGGCATGCGCATCAAGGTTGTGAAGCCTGAAGCCAAAGCCGTGCACGTGGCGCAGGCCTACGCCCCGGCGCCAGCGACCCAAACCGCTGCGCCCGCAGCAGTGGCGGCGCCGCCCCCAGCGCCGGCTTCTCTGCGCGACCATCCGGGCGCGGTGAAGTCGCCTATGGTCGGCACGGTCTACCTGCAGGCAGAGGAAGGCTCTGCGAAATACGTGAAGGTCGGCGACACGGTGAACGCAGGCGCCACATTGCTGCTGATCGAGGCGATGAAGACGTTCAACCCGGTCACGGCGCCGCGCGCGGGCAAGGTTGTGCAGATCCTTGTCGACAACCAGCAGCCCGTCGAATTCGGCGAACCGCTCGTCATCATCGAGTAGCGCGATGTTCGAGAAAATCCTGATTGCGAACCGTGGCGAGATTGCTCTCCGCGTGCACCGCGCGTGCAAGGAGATGGGCATCCACACGGTGGCCATCCATTCGGAAGCCGACCGCAACGCCATGCATGTCCGTCTCGCTGACGAGAGCGTGTGCGTAGGCCCGGCCTCAGCCGCGAAATCCTATCTCAACATTCCCGCGATCATCACCGCGGCCAAGATCACCGGCGCGCAAGCAATTCATCCGGGCTATGGCTTCCTCTCGGAGAACGCGAAGTTCGCCGAGATCGTCGAGAAGTCGGGCATCACCTTCATCGGTCCGAAGCCCGAACACATCCGGATGATGGGCGACAAGATCACGGCCAAGGATGCGATACAGACGGCGGGCGTGCCGGTTGTCCCCGGCTCGGACGGCGAGGTGGTCGATCTGGAAAGCGCGAAAGCCAACGCCAAGCGCATCGGCTATCCGATCCTCATCAAGGCCACGGCCGGCGGCGGCGGACGCGGCATGAAGGTCGCGCATTCACCGGAAGAACTTGAGCTCGCTTTCACGACAGCGCGCACCGAAGCCAAGACCGCGTTCGGCAACGATGCCATCTACATGGAGAAGTACCTCCAGAAGCCGCGCCACATCGAAATCCAGGTCGTCGCTGACAGCCATGGCAATGTGATCCATCTGGGCGAGCGCGACTGCTCGCTGCAGCGCCGCCACCAGAAAGTCTTCGAGGAAGCCCCCTCGCCCGTCATCGACGAGGCGACCCGCGCATCGATCGGCAAGACTGTCACCACCGCCATCAAGAAGCTCGGCTATCTCGGTGTCGGGACGATCGAATTCCTCTACGAGAATGGCGAGTTCTACTTCATCGAGATGAACACGCGCCTGCAGGTCGAACACCCGGTCACCGAGATGATCACGGGCGTTGACCTCGTGCAGGAGCAGATCCGCATCGCGTTCGGCGAGAAACTGTCGCTGACCCAGAAGGATGTGAAGATCACCGGGCACGCCATCGAGTGCCGCATCAATGCGGAGAACCCGGAAACCTTCACGCCCTCGCCGGGGCTGATCCAGGAGTTCCACGCGCCGGGCGGGCTTGGCGTTCGCCTCGATAGCGCCGCGTATTCTGGCTACCGCGTGCCGCCGTACTACGACAGCCTGATCGGCAAGCTGATCGTCTACGCGCCGACACGCGCCGAAGCACTCGCCCGCCTGCGCCGTGCGCTGGACGAAACAGTTGTATCCGGCGTCGAGACGACGTTGCCGCTGCACCGCCGCCTCGCCGAGAACGCAGAGATCGCCAAGGGCGACTATGACATCCACTGGCTCGAGAAGTTCCTCGGAATGAAGACATAGGCTCTGGGCGTGGGCATGCGGTTGTGGCTCGGGTATTGGGACCTCCACGCATGAGCCGGGTTTTTGGCCCCAACGAGTTGCTCGACTGCTATCGCCGCGGCGTCTTTCCGATGGCGGACTCGCGCGATGACCCGCGGCTGTTTCTTGTCGATCCGGACCTGCGCGGCGTGATGCCGCTCGGACGCTTCCATGTCTCGAAGAGCCTGCGCAAGACGATAAGGCGCGACGTGTTCGAGATCAGGATCAACACGGCCTTCTCGCGGGTGATGGAGCTTTGCGCAGAGGCTGCGCCTGACAGGCCGCAGACCTGGATCAACGCGCAGATCCTCAACCTCTACAGCGCGCTTCATCGCGCAGGCCACGCGCACAGTGTGGAAGCATGGCGCGATGGCGAGCTGGTGGGTGGGCTTTACGGGGTCAGCCTCAAGTCCGCGTTCTTCGGCGAGAGCATGTTTTCGCGCGCGACGGATGCGTCAAAGGTGGCGCTGGCCCATCTGGTCGCGCGGTTGAAGGCGGGGGGATACCGGCTGCTCGATACGCAGTTCGTTACCGGGCATCTCGAGACATTCGGCGTCGAGGAGGCGCCGCGGGACGTGTTCCGCGCCCGGCTTCACGATGCCCTGCAGCACGACGCGCAGTTCGGGACGCAGACCTATTGCGGGGCCGAGGTGCTGCAGCTGATCACCCAGACGTCGTAGGTCGGGTGTTCGAGGGCGTTGAGGCCAGGCGAAGACGCATACATCCAGCCCGAAAAAAGAAGACCATTTTCGCCGATCGGCTGCGCGCCGCGATGCATGTTCGAGTCGGCAATCGGGTTCGGCGTCTTTTGCGCCTTAGGCGGGGCGGTGGAGTAGATTTCGAGGAAAGCGGCGGCTTCCGGCGCGTCCTGCGGGCTGGACTGGTAGCACGCACGTACGGTGACTTTCAGGCGGCCATGATCGATCGACTGCCCGACGCGGGCGCTGATGTCGGTTGAGTTGCCGGTGATTTTGTCGAGCGCGCGGAGCTTTGCAGCGCCGGCTGGCTGCAGCCGGTTGCCCGGCTCGCCGTCCTGCGCGAACGCGCCGGCGCCAAGCGCCAGGGCCGTTATGCCGCCAATCAGCAGGCCTGCGAGCAGTTTCATAGTGGAGCCTCTTCCGCCATGCCGCCCCCTTGATCGCCTCCGCCGGACGCGTTGCCAACGGCTTCGAGCAGCAGGCTCATGATATCGACAGTTCCGCGCGTGTAATCGAACACGCCGGTGCCGTCCGTCGGCAGGTTCAGGTCGGGATCGCCGCCGATCAGCACGAAAATGTAGCTACCACCCAGCAGGCTGTCTGACTGGATTTGCGCAGTCGAGTCCGCCGGAATGAGGATGTCCTTGCGGACGTTCATCTTCACTTCGGCGCGCAGCGTCTTTGGATCGACATTGACGGCCGTGACCGCGCCAACCTTCACGCCGGCGACGCGGACATCCGTTCCGGGGCCAACGCCATCCGCCCGACCGAACTTGGCGAGCAAGGCGTAGCTGTCGCCCGTCGCCGCGCCCGACTGTTGCGACAGCGAGAAGACGAGGAAGAAGCCCGCCACTGCGACAACGGCAAAGCCGACGAGCGTTTCGAACAGCGATTCACGCATCAGGGTTTCCAGGCTTCATAGTCGCCCGAACTCGGCGCGCGCTCACCACCCTCAGCAAGCGAGCCCGGCGGGCGATAGGCGCCCAGCGTGCCGGTGAGGTTCGGCTTGTGGTCGATCTCCCAGGAGCGGCGGAGCAGCGGATCGATGGTCGGCGGTTTTTCGAAAGTGTGGTGCAGCCAGCCATGCCATTCGGCCGGCACTTTGCTGGGCTCGGCGTAGCCATTGTAGATCACATAGCGGCGTTTGCGGCCTTCGAGGCTCGGCTTGCGCTCCTCGTAGTATTTATTGCCGGTGTCGTCCGCGCCGACGTAGGAGGCGCGACGTCCGATGTCGAAACGGGCGCCAATCGTGGCACCGTTCCACCAGGTGAAGATCGACTTCAGCATCTCGGCTCCAGAACGACTCGCGGATACATAGGAACGATTGGCGCGGCGCGAATATGGCGTTCTCAGATAAAGGGTTCCAGTAAACCGGTCCAGCAGGCCGCCAACCGCGGCTATGCGACAAATTCCTGTGTGCAGGCAAGGCCAAAGCACTTCATCATGCGGGCGATTCGGGCTCGGCGCCTCAATCTCGCGGTGCCGGCCAGCGGAGGCATGCCATGGGCGAATCCCGAACCAAGTCGTCCGTCCGCCACCTTGCGCGTGTGCTGGAGACAGGCGCGGCGCTGCTGGATCAGGGCGATGCCGAGACCGCGCCGGCCCGGATGGTCAATGCGCACCTCGCGGCGATCCGGACGCTGGGGAGTGAGAGCGAAGCAGCTGAAGCGGTTTGCGAAGCGGTGCGGACGCGGCGTGTGACGCCGATTGCGCCGGCCAGCCTGGTCGAGGCGGGTGTGGCGACGGCGATCGAGCCGGGACACCTCCTGCCCGCGATTGCCGATGCGACGGCGGTGGCTTCTGCGCGGGCGGTCGCGACGCAGGCTTTCGTGGCCGTGGCCGATGCGCTGGAGGCGCTGACCATCGAGACGGACGATCAAGGGCGACCGACGACATCTGCCCTTATCGATGCCTTCCGGGCCGGGGCGGATGCAGAACTGGTAGAGATCGCGCTGTGCACGCCGGGCGGGCCGCGAGCGGCTGCGATCACACTGCGCCGGCAAGCCACGGGCGCGCGCGAGCCGGGGCGGCAATCGTACGTTCTTCCCGCGTGGACGGGCATCGAAGCGGGCGAAGTCGCCTCCGCCATCGAGCGTGTCAGCCGGACGCGGCTGGCGGTGCGGATCGGGATTGGAGGCGGAGCCTCGGACGGAGGTGCGCCAGCTGTGGCGTTAAATGTGGCGCGGTATGCGGCGACGGGGGACCTGCCGCTTCTGACGACGGACATCGCTGCGATCGCGGCGCTGCTGCCAGGATGCTCGGTGCATGTGGCGGGGCTGGCGGCGGCGGTGATGTCGCAAGGGTTGGCATACGATTCAGAAGCAGGTGTGGCGGCGGCAGAGAAGATCTGCGCAGCGGCGCGGGCTTCGGGAGCGAGCCTGACTGTCGATCATCTCTCGCCCGCGAGCATTCAGTGGCTGTCGGCCGAAAGCTGCGGGGCGGACCCGGTGGATCTCCTGCTCGCGCATGAGGACGAGCAGACGCCGGAGCTTTCGCAGTGCGTTTCCGCGGCGCTGACGAGTGCCGCCTCCAAGGATGAGGCGCAGGATGTGCGGCTGCGCATTCTCGGCGCGCGCACGCTGGACCAGATCGACGGGCTTGAGCGGCACCGGCTGGAGTCGCGCGGCATGCCGGAGGATGCTCTGGACCGCATCGAACAGGCGCTGAAGGAGGGGCTGAGCCTTGCTGCAGCCTTCTCGCGCTGGGTAGTTGGCGACGAAGTCATCCGCAAGCGGCTGGGGCTGAACCCGGAAGCTTACGACACCGACGGTGAAAGCCTGCTGCGAGCGCTGGGCATCTCGGCGCGCGAGATCGATGAGGCTCGGGTGGCGGTGCAAGGCCGCAGGCGGCCGGTGTCGAACCCGAAATCACCGCTGGCGAAAATCCTGGCCCGCTCGGACGGCGTGACGCCCGAGGCGCGGGTGCGGCTCGCAAAGGCCATCGCCCCTCACCTTTCGCGCCAGCCGGTGATCACCATAGCCACCGGCGAGCAGTCGGACACGATGCGGATGACCGTGCATGCCTCCGTCCGCGCCGCGATGGCGGCCGGGCTCGGCGTGCGGATCGAGGCGGGGCGGCCCGCTGTCGACGCTGAACTGCAGCAGCGTATCTCGGAGGCCAAGCGCCGCGCCCGTGCGCCGCTCCATGCCGACACGCAGGCTCCGACGTTCGAACGTCACGTCCCGCCAGCGCCCGTGGCGCCCGTGCTTGAGCACGACGAGGTCTACATTGCCGAGCGTCGCCGCCTGCCGGATCGCCGCAAGGGCTATATCCAGAAGGCCACTGTGGGAGGCCACAAGGTCTACCTGCACACCGGCGAATTCGACGATGGCGAACTCGGCGAGATCTTCATCGACATGCACAAGGAAGGCGCGGCCTTCCGGTCGCTGATGAACAACTTCGCCATCGCGATCTCGATTGGCCTCCAGTACGGCGTGCCGCTGGAAGAGTATGTCGACGCCTTCATCTTCACCCGGTTCGAGCCGGCTGGCGAAGTCACCGGCAATGACTCGATCCGCAAGGCAACATCGATCCTGGACTACATTTTCCGCGAGCTGGCGGTCTCCTACCTTGGCCGCGACGACCTGGCCGAGGTGGAAAACGTCAGCCATGACGGGCTCGGCGGCGGGTCGAACGAAGGCGAGGAGCCGACGGTGGCGGTACAGCCGGTTCGGCCGGAGCAGCTGATCTCCAAGGGCTTCAGCCGCGGCGTCATGCCGGACAACATCGTGCCGTTCACCGCGAGGCGCGTGGCGGAGCGGCTCGAGACCGCCGAAGGACCGGCTGTGGCGCCGCAGAGGAGCCCCGACTACCTGTCGGACGCCTGCCCCACTTGCGGGCACTTTACCCTGAGGCCCGATGACGGTGTTGCCGTCTGCGAGGCTTGCGGGGCGACGGTGCAGACGGGCTAGGCAATCCTTGCCGACCCAAGTTCTAACGGGTGCGGCGTCACGGCCGCTATCGCCGCTTCGAACTGAGGCGTAGAGCCCCGCGCGCTGTGCGGCAGTTGCGTTTGCTTTTCAGTAACCGGACTAAGCAATCCTCACGCTTACTACACGCAAACACCGCTATTCACTCTGAATGACGCCTGCAATCCGCCTCGATTGAACTCCTATCTCCGGCCTGCGTTGGTTAGCGCAACCACCGGGGTAAACCGGTAGAAAACCTGGAACGGGACTTGAATGGTAAGCCGCATCGTAATCGCAGTTATGGCCATTGGCCTGATGAGCCTATCCGTCCTGGTTTAAATGATCCTTCGAATTGTACTCGCCGTTGCGGCGATCGGGGCGATGAGCCTCACTGCTTTTGCACAGACCACTGACGAGAACGACGCCAGCCGCAAGGCAACAGCGGGACGGCTCGTCATGGGCGAGAAAGCGTGCGCCAATTGCGATCTCTTCCAGGTCGACCTTTCGTACCAAGAGCTTGAGGCCCGCAACCTGACGGGCGCTCGCCTGCGCCAGGCAGACCTCAGCCTCTCCACTTTCGACAAATCGACGTTCGCCGGCGCCAATATGTCGGTGGTGAACGGCTTTGGCATTCGCGCGGAACACGCCGACTTTTCGGACGTGAATTTCGAGGACGCCGTGCTCGTGGGCGGATCGTTCAATGCCTCGAAGTTCGACAATGCCAATCTGGCGAATGTGAACTTTTCCGGCTCAGACCTGTCGACAACTACTGGACTTACGCAGGCTCAGTTGAACCGCGCCTGTGGCGACGCGAAAACGCGGCTGCCGAAGGGCCTCTCCCTGCCCGCCTGCAAGAGCGACAACTAGTAGGCCAACGGCGCCTCTTCAACCGGCGCGCCCTGCTCCGGCGACCGCAATCCCTCGATCACAGCTTTGAAGCACGAGCACTTGGCGAGGTCAGCACAGGCCAGCGCTTCGAGCCGTTCGATCAGGCCGGCCGTCAGGATATCCTGCTGCGGCTTGTCGAGGATCAGCGCCGCGAGCTTGACGGCGCGCGCCTGGGCGTGAGTGAGGCGGATCGTCGTCTTGAACGGAACGCCGAGGCTCCCGAGGGCGAGGGGTTGGTGCGGTTTGTTCGGCACCCAATTGGCGTCGTCGGCCTGCGACGGGTGCGGAGCCCTGGTCGTTGGCCAGACAGCCGAGACGTCGTTCAGGCGCACCTTTGCTTTGCTGACGTCGGGCGCACTGGCCTCGGCCGGCGCCGGCGACAGCCAGGCCGGCTGGCGCTGGGGCGGTTGAACCGGCGTGGGGGCCGGAACAACAGGCGGTTGCCATGGACGATGGCCGAAACTGGGCTCTTTCGACGGCGCGGCTTCGCCCTTGCGGGCGAGCAGGCCGGCGGTGAGCGATGCATACTGTGGTGCGGTCATCGCGCTTTGCCCTCAGTGCGTGGGACGGCGGCCGAAGCTTCGTGGCTGGCGGCGATCGGGCTGCCCGGCGGGCGGACCGCGATCTGACCGTCGCCGCTCGAGCTGGCTCGCTTCGGGACGAGGGGCGGTGAGCAGGTCGGAGCCGGCCCGACGCATCGGCTGGGGCGGGGCCGCTCTTGGCTGCGCGCCGGCTGCGCGACGTTCGACCGGCGGCGCCGCTGCGGTGGCGTTGGCGATCGCGATGCTGGCCCAGGCGGGAAGGTCCGCATCCCAGCCGTCGTCCTCGTCATCGGACAAGGCGGCGGCGGGGAGCAGCGGAGTTTCCGGCGAGAGAACAGCAGTCGAGAAATCGGCGCGGGGCTTCTCGGCCCAGCGGGCGTCGGCGCCGCCATAGAGCTTGGCGAGGCGGCCGCGCAGGAACAGCCAGAGTTGCGAGACTTCCTGCGCTGAGCGGGATTCCGGCTGGATGTCTCCGACCGTGCGGCCGTCAATCATGGAAGCGGCAAAGTCGACACGATGATGCAGCGTGACGGGCGCGACGACGCCGTGTTGGGAAAGTGCGACGGCGGTTTCGGAGGTGATGCGGGCGCGGGCGGTTGCCGAGTTGACGACGAAGACGAGCGGTTTGTTGAGTGTGTCGGCGATGTCGACGGTGGGGCCGACGGCGCGAAGATCGTGCGGGCTGGGGCGCGTCGGCACGACGACCAGATCGGCGCGCTGGACAACATGCGCGATCGTCTGCGTGACGGCGGGCGGCGTGTCGATGACGATCAGCTTGAAGCCGATCGACTTCAGGTGATCGAGGCAGGCGTCGAGTTCTTCGAGTGATGCCTGGGCGAAGGCCGGCGTCGACGCGGCGCGCGCATTCCACCATTTCGCCAGCGAGCCCTGCGGATCGGTGTCGATCAGGGCGACCGGGCCATCGCCCCGCCGCTCCGCTTCGACGGCGATGTGCCCGGAAAGCGTGGTCTTTCCGGACCCGCCTTTCTGCGAGGCAAACACCAGCACGCGAACGCCGTCGTTCATGTCCCACTCCCGGCTCTTGATCCCATCCGGCAACACGGAGCACGGCTCGGGACATGACCACCCTCGCCTTGCCGTTTTGACGCAGACTTAGGGTGATGCGGGGAATTCACGGCGCGCCGTTAACAGGCGTGAACGTTAACGGGGCTGCGGCGCGAGCTTGCGTGGAGGCCCGTGGCGCAGGGGGAAATCGTGGTTTCGGGGAGGACGCGCGCAATCGTTAGCAGTGTCGGGCGGGTATGGATTTTAATTGGGGCATGCGGGTGCGATCTCAGGCGCGAGGGCGCTGAGGTGGCGTGGGTTAGTCTTCGGTCGCTGGAGAAAGTGGGCGGGCCGCGGGCCTAGGTGAGCCCGCGCTCGTGGTTCGACGGGCGCTCCCTCCCGCCTTCGCTGCGCTTCGGCGCGGCAAGTCGGTCGCTGCTCACCATGAGGGCTAGGCAGGCGCCGGCGTTTAGGGTCGTCGAGACACCCACCGCCTCATGCGTCGCTGCGCTACGTGCGTCCGTCGAACCATGGGCGGCAAGGAGACTACGAGAGATGCGCTTGGCGCGCGCGCGGATGATTGCCTCCTGTTCAGCCGCCCAGCGGGCCAGCGCGATGAAGCTGTGGCTCATCTCGAACGGTGAACGCGGGCATGCGCCGCCATATGAGGCGGGCGGCGTTAGCTGGATTTTTCTGTCACCGAGCTGGAGGGGTTGGCCCGCAAGCAGCTGCGCTAAGCCTTGGGCGATCAGCTGGTCGCGATGCCACTCGCTTTGGCGGAGGCCGTGCCAGCTGTCGCGCCAGTTGGGAGCGACGCAGCGTGCGCGTTTGAAGCGCGTGATGTCGTCGAGCATCGTCGCGAGCCACGCGACAAATGCATGGACAGGCCAGGCCCAGCTTGGGACCCAGCTTGGGGCCTCGCCTTGTTCATATGCTTCTTGGTTCTGCTCGACGGTCATGCGGCCGATCATACGGCCCCAAATAGCCACGCCGATTTGGCGCCAGTGTTTCCTTCAAATTCCTGGCGGGAGTGGTCGATTGGGTTGGCGTGCGCCGTTCAGTTTCCCGCAGACCCGAACAACGGTTTCCCCCCAAACTCGGTCCCGGCGGTCACGGATAGCCCAAAAGCAAAACACCCGGCTGTTTCCAGCCGGGCGTTCCAGATTTTTGGGTCAGTGAACGGAAGAGACTAGATCGACTCTTTCAGTTCTTTCGCGGCGCGGAAGGCCACTTTCTTCGAGGCCTTGATCTGCACCGGCTCGCCCGTGGCGGGGTTGCGGCCCATGCGGGCGGCGCGCTTGCGGACGACGAGGACGCCGAGACCGACCAGGCGGATCCGGTCGCCCTTCTTGAGGTGCTTGGTGATCAGCGCGACGACGTCATTCAGCATCGCCTCGGTCTGCTTCTTCGGAAGCTCGTGGTTCTCGGCGAGGGCGGCCGCAAGGTGCTTGAGGCTGACGGTGTTCTGTTTCGCCTTGGCTGCGGTCTTGGCAGCGGCGGATTTAGCTGTGGCCATGTCTTTTCGACTCCCGTGTGAAAAACCTGCACCTGAATACACGGAAATGAAGGTCTCCCAAGCGGGAAACGCGTGATTTACAAGGGTTTTTCGTGCTTTTCACAGCAAAAACCCCTGAAAATCACTATTCTGGAACGCTTCCAGCTTCGGGAACCCCCGAAAATGGCTGGTTTTCAACGAATCGCAGCGGGCTGAGTCGGGGCGCTTGCGACCACTGTGGCGTCCGTTTTCCGGTGTGACCAGCGTGTCCAGTAGGCCGTCTCGACGCGGTCGCCATAGTTTGCGTCGAGCCATGGGCTGTAGATATCGCGCATAAGATCGGCGGTGGCCTGCACCATCGACATCTTTGCGATCATCACATGGTCGGCGTCGGCGAAGATCGCTTCGGCTTCGGGATGCTTCTGTTCGCTGACGGTGCGGTTCTTGTGCAGTGTTAGCCAGCTACCCTTGGGCGCGCGGGCGTTCATCAGGAAGGGGAATGGGTTAGTCATGTCGAGGGTGGTGACGGACTCGCCAGGTCGGATGACGGTCTTCAGGTCGTCAACGCCGGCCATCAGGGTTTCCATGTATTCGCCCTGCCGCAATTCCTGGCGGCGGCCGAGCTGGCCGGAGAGCCAGACATTGTAGAGACGGTCGGCCGGCGTTTCGGACATGTTGACAGCGCGGTTGAACAGGCTCTCGCGCTCGGGGACGTAGACGTTGCGGAGGGCCGGCTCGCGCGCCCATGGGGCGGGCGGGCGTACCTGTTCGCGCAGGGTGGCGTAGGCCTGGTCGACCAGGACGAGGCCCCGGTCGAGCGTGATGGCGAGCGACAGCATGGCAAAGGCGCCGACGGCGGCGATGCGGGCCATGCGGTGGGCGCTGTCTTCCTGCAGCACGCGAACGGCGCCATAGGCGCCTAGCACGATCAGCGCGGACATGTTCCGAAGCTGGCCGTTCTGGTTGATGATGAACAGGCACATCACCATGATGAAGCCGCCTGCGAGCGCGTCGCGCCAGGTGAAGCGCCCCATGGCAGCGAGAACGCCGAGGGGGGCGGCGGCGAACAACATGTCCTGCAGGTTATTGCGGACGAGGCCCAGCATGGACTCGGTACGCGCGCCGGAGACCTGCCCTGCGAAAATGATGTCGTTGATGTAGGCGACGAGGTTGCCCGTCATGAGGGCGATGCCGAGGATCATTGCGGCGGTAAGGCCTGCGCCCCAGAGCAGCGTGCGGACGGGGCGCGGGTTGAGGAAGGCATAGATCCCTGCCCCGGCGACACCGGCGACGAAATAGGTCGCCTTGAGCCAGAACATGAAGGTGAGCACGGCGGCGATGATCGCGATTTCGACGATGCCCACGGACTGCTCACGGTCGCGGCGCGGGGCGAGCATCATGAACAGCGGGATCAGGGCGGCCCAGCCCCACCGGTTGTAGAACATCGCGTAGCTGAGATTGTCGCCCAGCACTTCGTTGGCGCCATCGACCACTGTCTGGCTCTCGCCACCCCAGCGTTCGAGCAGGGCTGCGGGGACGGTGACGAGGAAGATGATGCCGATCAGTGTGGCGGTGATCGGCGTCGGGAAGCGGGAGGCGCCAATCCAGGCGCAGGCAAGGCCGAGCGCGAGCGCGACCCAGACGGATGCGAGCTCGACCGAACCGCCATAGCCGCCGATAAGCCCGGCAGCCCATGCCGGCAGGTAGAGCTGGGCGGCCCCCAGGGCGGTGGGGAAATCGGTCGAGGGCGTTTGTCCGTTGGCGATGCGGTAGGTCGAGTCGAGGAAGATCAAGCTGTCATGCGTGATCAGCGTGAAGACCGAGACCGGGCTCCAGAGAAAGAGGAGGTATGCGGCTGCCAGCAGCGTGGCGTAGCCGGTGACGACAAGGAAACGGGTGGTGAGGCCTGACAACGCCTCCGCCCCCTTTGCGGCGACGAAGCGGACGTGGCCAATGACCACCAGCGCAAGCAGGCCGGCGAAGGACATCCACTGGATCGATGCGGCGGTGTGGGCGAGGTTGATCGGGGTCATGCCCGCGCGGATCGCGTCCATCGGCCAGCCGGCGATGCCGGCATTCGCGGCGAGAAAGGCGGGTCGGACGGCGAAGGCGACGACGGCCCAGACAAGGAGAAGGAGCCCGAGCCGGTCGCTGGCGAGGAAGCGGAGCGCGCCAAGGCCGCTGTTGAGACCAGTGCGAATGGGGCTGGAGGCCGTCGCCCCTGCGGTTTGCTGCGACATGCCTTGTCCCCTCTCGCCCGTCCAAATCCGGAGGGACTAGGGCATGAAGCTGGTTAACCGGCGGTTTTCCGTGGGCTGAGGCCCTGCCCTGTGCTTCATGGCCTGCCCTGGCTCCCCCGTGATTGCCCGGGCCTTGTGAATCGGGGCGGGGCAGCCGACATTAGGGCATGGCTCATGCCCACCTCGCCTGCGCGCCCGACAGTCTCTCCGACAGCCTCAAGGAGGCCGAGGTGCT
>Ga0315906_10001703_pt1 | contig 32169 bp, 35 predicted proteins | sample LakEriMetagenome_4_FD_203526 | JGI IMG/M metagenome (GOLD analysis project Ga0315906, IMG submission 203526) | Freshwater fungal communities from buoy surface, Lake Erie, Ohio, United States - Buoy 2 MA122 | ecosystem: Environmental > Aquatic > Freshwater > Lake > Lake biofilm | place: USA... | reverse complement strand
ATCGGCTCAGCAAAACGATCCTGAACCTTTGGCGTCGATTTGACGGGCTTGTAGTACACGGTACGCCGAGGAACCTCGAACCAACGACAGAGTTTGGTCATCGGAACCGTGAATCCGTCTTCCTTCAAGCCCTGTTGGATGTGAAGGATCATGTCTCGTCCTTCTTCGCCAACAGGGCGTCCCATTTTTTTCGGGCACGTAGCTCCAACATCGCTTCACCGTACGCTTCCTGCAGCGCTTTAAGCTGCGTCTCGTACTGCTCGCGGATGTCTTCCGGTTTGGCCTTCAGCGCGTTCTCCATCCCGGCTTTGGCTTGGTCAATCCAGGACTCGATCTCCGAAGGCGGAAGATCGAACTGTCGGGACGACTCGCTTACCGTGGTCTTCCCTTGAATGATGTCCAGAACCAGAGCTGACTTGCGACGCGCCGTCCAGCGCTTGATCTCTTCGTCCATCTCGATACTCATGTGCTATCTCCTTGAGGAACATAACACCTGAGCAGGAAATCAGTGGGTCATTACACAGGCGCAATATGGAATCCCACGAGCAGGCGCGTAGAACGAAGTACATTCATGAATACCCCCTTAATCTACGTAAATCGCACGATCAACGACGTGACAACGCCGATGGCAATTGCGAATGCAGGTTCCTGGGAATACGACCTCCGATTCAGCACCTGGCTCACGAATGATTGTGGTGAAGACGATGCGGCTCGGAGGCGGAATCGAACTAACTACTCCTCACCCCGCTGGCGCAAGAAACTAACGTCCTGCCCATAACGAACGACCGGAGCGATAACGGTTATTGAGACGCGTCTGTTTTGGGCGTCGTTCGGGTTCTCTGGCTTAGCAGGACGACTATCGCCGTAACCGACGACTTCGGAAATTTGCCTCGAGTCGATGCCGCGTAATAGCAGTTCTCTTCTCGCTGCATTTGCTCTTTCTGCAGATAACTCCCAATTCCCGTAACCAAGATCCCCACCCGCAAATCGGGTCGCGTCTGTATAACCCTCAATTCGCAATTTATGATCGCCCTTACACTGCTGGATAGCTGCGGCGACGGTATCGAAGTGCGTCTTTGCAAACTCCGAGATGACCGCCTGACCGCTTCGAAACATTGCGGATGTTGCATCTACCAAGGTAAATCTGACGCCCTCAACAGTGTAGTCGTTAAGAATCTGTATCGGCTCTTTGCCGATGATCGTTCGCGGATCAGTGGCGACTTGCGCCCTGACTAGTGCAGCGATTTGATTTGTGCAGGTTCGATCGAGCTTTTTTTCCTTGGAGATCAAGTTGAAAAGCATGATCCAGGAAACGATGAAAAACGCCATCAATACCGTAACGAAATCTGCATAGACAAGCTTCCAGCGACCCGTGTGAGGTTCACCTTCGCCTGCAGTACGGCGTCGCGGTCTCGGAAATACCGCCGAGGTGCCTCCGTCTTTCTTAATAGACGCCATTAACGATCTCTAAATGGCTGCCCAGACGTTGCCATGACGCTCTGCTCTAACTCGTCCATCGTCGGTCGCTGGTCGGAAAAAAGAACCTTTCGACCGTACTCCACTGCGACCGGGGCACTGAAGCCGCTGTAGTATGCAACTACGATCTCTTTAACCGCCTCGAAAGGCCGCAGCTCGGCGTCCGCAAGTTGTCTCAGCGTATTCGCTACTGGTCCGACAACGGCGTACGCAGCGAAAACGCCTAAAAGAGTGCCGACCAGAGCTGAAGCGATGCCGACACCAATAGCCCCGGGATCGGTCCCTTCCTTAAGCTCCGATAGAGTGTGTATTACACCAGTTATCGCCGCCACGATACCGAAGGCGGGTAGCGAATCAGCAAGCGACAGCAAGGAACTAGAGGGCTCTCTCGCCTCTTTATCGAGCACGTCGATCTCTTGTGACATCACCGTTTCGATGTGACTCGGATTCGTATTGCCGTCAACGATTAGCCGTAGATAATCCCGGAGAAATATTTTCAAACGCTTGTTTTTTAGCACCGCCGGATACTTCGAAAACAGTACGCTGCTATCGGGCTCTTCAACATCGCTATCGATAGATAGTCGCCCGTCTCTTTTAATTCTCTGAAGCAACTCGAACATCAAAGACAGCAACTGCGTGTTTGCTTGCTTATTAACGCTCGCCGGCACGAACACCTTACCGATCGCGATCGCGATGTTTTTTAGATTTCGGCCTTTGTTTCCCGCGATTAGCGCGCCGGATGCGGCACCTAGAATAATCAGATATTCAGCCGGCACCCATAATTGCGAAACCTCTCCACCGAGCGCCATGAACCCATAGACGCACGAGGCAACAGCAATAATCCAACCGATAGGTATATTCATAATTTTTGGAATAAGTTATTGATTTCGAGCCGCGCCATAATTGACTGCGCCGCTTGGAGTAAAGCGTTACTTTTTACAAGCTTGGAGGTGCTTTCCGCCAAATCGGCGTCAAGCAAATTACTTCGCTCGACCTCAATATTAGCTTTCTGCACATCGCTAATTTCAATCGAGGCTTCCAATTCATTTTGCTGTAAGCCGACTTTCACTTGCGCCTCGTTCACTTGTACCGCAATTCCTGCGAGTGTCGTCAAAGTTTGGGCGGAGGGGCCATTACCAGCGCGCACTTCTGCGATAGCGCTTTGAAGGCCGTCATAAAGGTCGACAAATCCTGCGCTCGCGGAGCTTGCCGGCGTCTTACGGCCCGCAATTTCGACTAGCGAGATGCCGGCCCGTATACTGATATTAGGCGCGGAGGAAATTACTCCAATCGCCTCGGGCTCAATCTGGTCGAAAACATAGTGCCCATTTGCGTCTTGGGCGGTTAGCAACTGCGCGATTCGCGTCTCAACTTGTTCAAGCTCGACAGCAATCGTTTGGCGCTGGCCGGGATTGATATCACTACCAGCTTGTACGAGCAATTGTCGGAAACGACTGATGCCATCATTAACGGCCTTCAGCTGTGCATCGGCGGCGGTGAGCTTGGCGTTAGTGAAATCTTGATTGATCTGAAACATCTCGTATTGAGACCGATCGAGAATCACTTGAACACCAAGCCCTGCCGCTAGCGGGCTTTCGGATGCTTTTGAATATTTTTCGCCGGAAGCAATCTGCCGCTGAGCTCTTATGGTTTCAGCAGTCTGCTTTTGGACGGATTGCAAACCGGAGTCGAATATTTGTTTTGTACTGATACGCATTTGGCGATGCTCGGCGTGCCTAGGTCAACATGCTGAACAAGGTGTCGAACAGCTGTCGAGACACCTGTAAAACCTTGCTGGACGCATTGTAAATTTGCTGATATTTGATGAGATTCGCGGCTTCCTCATCCAAACTCACCCCCGACAAAGACTCCTTCTGTGCGGTCAGGCTGCTAAGTAAAGCGTCGTTTGCAGCGCTTTCACGGGCCCACCCTGCAAGAGTCGATGAAGTTGAAGAGACATAGGTCGCAAGCGCCCCTGAGAAGCTGCCACGTAGGCTTTCCAACGACTTTGCAGCGGTAGCATCGAACGAAAGTTGATTAGCACTACCGAAATACTGTTTCGCGAAGAACGAGCTTGCATCAACTAGCTCACTTAGCTTGTTCGCGATTGCAACCTGGTACTCAGAATTTCTCGGATGCGTGCGCGACAAAAGCTCCTCGAAAGTGTATTCGGTTCCATCGGGATTCAGAAATATGTCATTTAGGGACGCAGGTGAGTCGTTTACAGATCCATCGGTCGCAGACTTCAACTCGAATAGCGGACTGCTCGTCACACCGTTAACCCCCTCAGTCCGATTAACATCGAAGAGCAGCTTGCCAGCGAGCAAGTCCAAAATACGCTCGTTTTCAGGCAAAAAGTCCGTCAGTACCGAAAGATAGCCGCCCGCAATGCCGCTATTCAGAAACTGCGGAGGCATCAAGTTTGGACCGATGGCGATGGGTCGATTGTCGACTGACTGGATACTCAGAGGCAAAACCAAGGGCGTCAAGATGGGGCTGCCATTTTTATCTGTTGCGATCTGCAGACGCAGATCCGTGGGCTCGACGCCACCAGGTATTGGCTTAAGTCCCTCTCGAGTCGCAAACGAGTTGGCGTTAGCCTCATCGACTAGCACCATTCCATCTAATGACAATACCGCGGCACCGGCTGGGGTGATACGAGTAGCGCCCCCAACCAACTCCTGAAGTCGTGACGTCAGCCGATCCCGCTCATCCAGAATCTCTGGCGTCGGCGTAACCCCTGGCGCCGAACTACCGCGAATTCGAACATTGATCTCAGCCAGCTGGGGAGCAAGCGTATTCGCCTCATTCAAAGCATCGGCCAGTCCTTGCGTTGCATTTTTTCGTATCCGATCGAGCTCTCCCGCGATCTGCCGTATTCCATCAGCCAACTGCCGTGCCGAGCCGAGCAAGGCCTGTTTGAACGACACGTTGGATGGCTCGTTCGCTAAGGAGCCTGCTGCATTGAAAAAGCTACCGAGTGAAGGCGCAAGTGACGTCGCAGGATCGGTCAGCATCGAATCGAGAACAGACAGCGTATCCAAAACCGTTCTGGAGCGCGCACTGTTGGACTGCTGCGCTAGTAGCTGGGACTGTAAGTGCGAGTCAAAAAAGCGACTGAAACCCTCAACTGCAAAGGCGGTGCCCGTCAAATCGATATTGTTTGGGCTTAAGCCGTAGGTTCGTACAGATGGCGCACGACGTACATAGCCATCGACATTGGCCCCGGCGATGTTCTCGGACGTCGCGAGCATTCCGGCTTGCGCCGTACGTATACCGGCTAACGCTGAATCGAAAATTGCCGGAGTGGCCAAATCTATCTCCTCAAATCGTGCCCCGGCAGCCGAAGCAAAGCATCAACTTGTATTTACGGTCAATCAGGGCTTGTCGCTTAATTGTCTCGCCTGCTCAATCTGTCGTATCAACTGCTCCGCCATTGCCTGACCGAAGCCAAAACCACCACTTTCACTGATGATTTTTGCAAATTGGTCATCACCTAATGCGAGATAAGCATTGCTCGTCTCGTCTCGATACGGATTGATCGAGCTATCTCGCATTTTCTGCAGCATTTGGCGAATTAGGATTGATTCAAATTCCTGCGATGCGCGTCGTATCTCTACCTGTTCTTGCGGAACCGTCTCACGATCAACCGTAATATCGACTGCGCGAGACGGGGCGCCGAGAGCGCGTATCGCGGCGATGAAGGACACTTAAATCACCTCAAGTTCTGCGTTCAAGGCGCCAGCTGCCTTAATCGCCTGAAGAATAGCCATCAAATCCTTCGGGCTTTGCCCAAGTTGATTTAGCGCGCGCACAACTTCTTCTAGACCGGCGGTTTCGCCGATTCCAACGATCTTGCCTTTTGGACCAGCATCGACTTCGAGTCGATTTGCCAACGCCAAGGTCGCGCCTACGCCGCCCCAAGGCGTCGCATAAGCACCGACTTCCGTCCGCATCCCAGTGACGCGGACCGTGAGTGCGCCATGGGTTACTGCAAATGGCTTCAGCGATACAGACTGATTGACAACCACCGATCCGGTACGCGAATTGATGACCACCTTGGCTGGCGGCGAAATTGAAGGAATTTCACTTTCCATTAGGCGCGACATCACAGTCAACCGCTCGAGCGGATCCGCCGATACACGAACGCGAATGGTACGGCCGTCAATCGGCGTAACAGCTTCGGTGCCAGCGACCGATGATACGACGGCTGTGACAACCTCGGCTTGCGCATAGTCCAGCGTGTTGAGGTTAAGTTCAATGAAGGCCGGTAGGTTCTCTGTGTCAGTGAGCGGCGCACCCTGCTCAACATACGCCCCACCGGGAATACGACCCGCCGTCATCGTTGTGCTCTGCTGGTACCACGCATAGTTACGGTCCGGCATGTCCGGCAACACTAGCGAACCTTGAGCGACGGCAAATACCTCTCCATTAGCCGCTTTCAGTGGTGTCATCAGTAAAGTGCCGCCCTTCAAGCTACGCGCACTTCCCAAAGATGACACCGTCACATCAAGCTTCTGTCCAGGGCGCGCCAATGCGGGCAGCTCCGCCGTCACAATCACGGCAGCGACGTTGTTTGATGTGGTCGAAAATCGCGTGTCACCACGGTTCCCTGACACCTCAAGGGCTGCCAACAGGCTTCTTACGCTGTCGTTCGAATAGGCCCCGTTTTGCGACAGCGTATTGGCATCACCTGTTCCATTTAGTCCAACGACAATACCGTATCCGACAAGCGCGTTACCGCGATAGCCGGAGATCGTCGCCATTTCCTTGAGCCGCTGCGATGCAAATGCTTCGCACGTCATGAAAAACGACATCAGAGCAATCGCTTTTAGATATTTGCTATTGAGAAACTTCATAGCTAGTAACCTTCCAGCCGAATTAAGTTGGCGATCTGCGTAACAGTTGACGCGACAGCCAGCCAGGACGCTTAGCGGAGTCACTCAGACCCCTGCCCCGGTATTCGATACGAGCGTCCGCGACATAAGACGAAAGCACCGAGTTGTTTTCAATATCAAGCGGTGAAACCACGCCGCCAAAGCGTATGATTTCTTCCTCGGCGCCGATTGCAAGTTGCTTCTCACCAGCGACTTTAAGATTGCCGTTCGCCAACACTTCGACGACCGTCACGGTGATCAATCCGTTGAATCGATTTTCGGCTGACGATGTTGCAGTCCCTTTGAACTGAGTTGCTCCACGGATCGATCCATTAGCAACAGCGGATGCTGACTGTGATGGTGATACCAATTGCGAGCTACCCGCGAGTTGTCGTCGTAGATCTGCGCGGACGTCTGTACCTAATGAGTTATCCGATTTCTTGCCGTAATCGGCCATACCCGCCTGCGCCGCCGATGTGGTCTCACGAAGAATGACGGTCAATGTGTCACCTACTCGAGATGCGCGGCGCTCGCCGAACAAGCCGCGATGATCGAGTCGACTCGCTGCCGACACTGGCGTCAAGCTACCGAGACTAGTCGCAACGGGGCGTTCCGCAGTTGGCACAGCGGTAGTCGGTGTCGCAACGAGTGGCGTCCGCTCCGCAGAGGTCGTTGCGCAGCCGCTAGTGACGAGTACAACGAGGAAGACACACCACGCCTTTAGCGCGCTCCACGAGATGCGATTATCAAGTGCGGCGACGCGGTCCATTATAGTTGTCCGAGCTTCTGGAGAATTTGGTCGGATGCCGAAACAGAGCGCGTGGTTACCTCGTAAGCGCGCTGCGCTGCGATCAACGCAACGAGCTCTTCGGCCACGTTCACGTTCGATTGTTCGGTGTAGTACTGAACGACTCCGGCGCGACCACCAACATTCGGTTGCCCTATGTTTGCCGAACCCGAGGCACCGGTCTCGTAATACAGACCGCCGCCGGCGCTCGCGAGGCCGCTAGGATTATCGAAAAGAACGTGTGCAATCGGCTGCGTTTCAAATCCGTCACCGGTGATGCCAACCTTGCCCGAAATCACGCCGTTTAATCCAATAACAATTTCAGATGCCTGAGAGGGAAACGTTATTTCATTGCCTCTTATATCTAATACGCTATTGCCTTCAGAGTCGGTCAACTTAACAAGCCCATTTCCCGCAGTTGGCGCTGTTTGGAGGTTTCCCGCTCTGGTGTAAGCGTCTGTACCATCCGGGGTTCGTACCCAAAAATAGCCGACGTTGGATAAAGCGACATCTAAAGGATTTTGACTGACATTCAGTGCACCAGGCGTATTGATGCGCTGCGTTCCCGTGATGCGCGAACCCGCGCCTACCTGTAGCCCGACTGGGATCACCGTCGAACCAACCGCGGCTGGAGATCGCAACGTCTGGTAAAGCAGATCCGAGAATATGGGTCGCGCCTTCTTGAACGCGATCGTTTGATTGTTCGCCAGATTGTTCGTAATGACATCCAGATTGGTCTGCTGAGCATCCAATCCCGACTTCGCAATCCAGAGTGATCTAAGCATTTTTCCGTTTCCTTTATTATTAATTTCGTTGTAACGAAATTAATGTGTTGGACTGACGAGCATTCTGCTCTGCCGTTTGAACAAGTCGCATATTTAAATCGAACATTCGCGTTTGATTGATCATATCGACCATTGCTTTCGCAACATTGACGTTACTCAGTTCAAGAGACCCCTGATCGGTACGCACCCACTCCGCCTGAGTTAGCTCACCGCCCATCCATTCGAAGAAGCCGTCTTGAGCTCTCTCCAGTTCAAATGGCTCGATGTCGACCAGCTTTAGCTGACCGATCTGTGCCGAGGCGGGCTGGCTTTGTGTTGTCGCAGTTATGACTCCGAATTGGTCAATCTTGATATCGACAACATCGGCTGGGAATTCAATGTCTCCATCGATTCCTTGAACACGATAGCCATTTGCGGTCACCAAACTTCGTTCTCGATCAATCAAAAAATTGCCAGCTCGGGTATACACCTCGTGCCCATCGGGTCGGCGCACGGCAAAAAACCCACTGTCCTTAATCGCAAGATCCAGGGGATTACCGGTAACATTGATCTGCCCTTGATCGAAATTGCTTCCGGGCGTCGTGTCGACTACGAAGACCCGCGAATCGGCATTGATGCCCTTGATAGGCGCGGCACGATACATGGAGAGCATCTCGCGAAACCCCGGCGTTTGGGCATTCGCCAAGTTGTTTGTCGTATTGGCTAGCTGACCCATCGCGTGCTTGGCGCCGGTCATCGCCGTATATACGAATCTGTCCATCATCAATAACGCCCTCGGTTAGTCAGCGACGATTAGCCGATTGACTGCAAAAGCGACTGCAACGTCTGATCCTGAGCACGCAGGGCCTGCGAGTTCGACGAATAGGTGCGTTGCAGCACCATCAGCTTGACGAGCTCACTCGATAAATCGACCGTGGACGACTCCAACGCGCCTGAGCGAATCTCGCCAAGACCGGCAGTCCCCGGTCGACCAAGATAAACGCTATAGGCCGAGAACGCTGCAAGTTCACCACTCGGATCACCCGGATTCGGCTGTCGAACAGGCACTGCGTTGCCAGCGTCATCAACCTGGATTAGTCCGTCCTGTTCGGTGCCTGAATATGGAGTTGAGACAAACACGTTCTCGCCCACCGGCGCCAACATCTCAAAGGCGTCGAAGTGCGTAAGCACGATTTGGCCGGAGTAACGCAACGATCCGTTGCCGTAAATACCCGCGATACGGCCACGATCATCAATTGAGATATTCGTCAATCGTGAGGCCGCTTCACCATCTTGGGCGTTTTTATTAACGACGAACTCAAGTGCGGAAAGTGTCGTTTCACTTAGGTCCAAACGAATGGAATAGCTTTCCTCGTGCCCGTCTGCGAACGCAAATTTGCCACTCAGCGTTGAGTCTGTGTAGAAAGCGGGGTTTGCCGACTTGGTATCGGGAATCAGCGAGTCGATATTTCGACCGTTGACAAAATCGATTCGTGCAACTGGCTTATATCCAAGAGCAGACGTCGTTTGCGCCATCACATCCCGATTGGTAGTGTAGCCAGCGTCTTTACCGAAGAATTTTTGGTCTATCGATGCATAGACCTCGACGGTCGCCTTGTTGCCCAAGAGCTTGAGCGTATTCTGCTCGTTAAACAGTTCCGGGTTGTTAGACGCACCCGTGAGGTCGACTTCCGCGCCGTTGGGGGTCACCAAAGTCATCGACAGCTCAGGCCGAAACTCCAACTCGCGTCCGGCAGTAAACGTATACGCACCGGTATCTAGAGTCAGGCCGGTACCGCTCTGCGTCGACACAACAGCCCCTGTGTCAACCCAGTTGGCACCACTCTTCTCGAAAACACGGTAACCAACAAGGTCTGTTCCAGCAGCCGGCGCGACGGCTAGATCTAATGTCTTTGTGCCGGCGGTCCAACTACCAGCCTTAAGTGGATTTGCAGCGCTATCGGTCGACTTATATCCAGCATAGAACGAAATTGCATCGCTAGGCTTCAATGTTAACGAGCCTGAGAAGGTAATCGCGGAACCTGCTACGGAGGCGACCGACTTTCCAGTATCGACGCCGTTAAGGAAGATCCGCATATCCGCAGAGACACTGGTAACCGGCGCCTCAAAATTCACAGTGGTCGTTCCACCGGCCTGCGAGGATGTTTGCACAGAATTGTAGTGCGCGGCGGCGTCATTGACCCTCAAGACAGAGAGCTTGTTAAGCTCTATGACACTCTTTCCAAGAGTGCTGGGCGAGGCATTGATACTGGGGTCATAAGCGTAGCCGCTCTCATTCATCCGGACTTCGAACTTTTCAGAGCCTGAATTTCCCTTGAAATTTCCGGAAACACGCCGGTAATAAACTTCAAGCGTGTGAGCGTTACCCTCACTGTCATAGACGGTTTGAGTGGTTTTGTTGTTAAAAGTCGATTGATCCGGATCGAACGCAACGTTGAGACTGTCGGTAAACGGGGTGGCGCGGCTATCGAGCATCACACCGAGCTTTGATAACTCCGTTTTTTTCCCAGGTATGACATTGGGAGGCATTTTCAACAAACCGAGATTGCCCTGAATCTCTCTGCCTTCGTTGTCGGGCTGATATCCGGTTAGATACATGCCATTTTCATTGACGATGTACCCCTTATTATCCAAGCGGAACTGACCGTTGCGGGTGTAGTAAATCGCATCGGGCTGCGTCAAAGGATCGGTTAGCCGGAAGAGGCCATTCCCGGAGATTGCCAAGTCTAAGGGATTTTTTGAATTCGTGATCGTTCCTTGAATCATCGAGCGACGCACATTTAACATTTGCGAACCCATACCGGTTCGTGACGCATCTCGAGGATTTGTCACCTTTGCGAACTGATCGGCAAACACGTATTCGCCCGCCTTGTATCCGACCGTATTTGCGTTAGCGATATTGTTGCTAACGGTATCCAGTGCGGCGGCGGTATTCTGGAATCCGGAGACCGAAACGGCATAGTTAGGCATTTTTCTTCCTCTACTCAGAGACGATTATTTTTAGGACGTTAGATAGCAAGCCACTTGATAATTTGATCGATGCTCACGCTTCGACCATCGGCAAGTGTTGCTATGATTTCCTCTCCGTCACGACCGATCGCGACAACTGCGGAGCCCACGTACAATGATGACTGCAAGTTTGCTTGCTCGCCCGGTACGCTCAATTCCAGGCGATACATTTCACCCAACGCGACTTGCTCGCCGGAATCGTTATCACCAGCCCAAATGATGTCGGTGATACCAGCGCCGATAGCGCCAAGATCCATTTGGCGAACCGGTTCGTTTGCCGAGTTGTAAATAGTCAGCGTGGCGTTTGGCGCGAATTGATTCACCCCAACTGCAAGACTGACCGGCTCGCCCGTAAAGTAGATTTGATCTGATTGGGTTAGAGCGGACTTCCCGACGCTGCTGGATAGCCCGACGAAGGAAGCGGAGATCATTTGGTTGAGCATGCTTTCCATGCTTTTATTCAGTCGATTTATCCCATCGACCTGATTTAGCGCCGCCAACTGGGTAGTCATGTTGGCGTTATCCATCGGATTCATTGGGTCCTGATTGCGCAGCTGAGCCGTCAACATCCGCAGGAAATTCTGTGATAGGTCTGCCGTCGATGTACCGTCCGTCGCTGACGTTGCTCCAGTTAGGGACTTGGGTACATACGGGGTGATATTGCTTAGGTTAGACATGTGTCACCGCTACTTGCCGAGATCGAGAGTTTTGAGAAGTAGTTGCTTGGAGATATTCATGACCTCGATATTTGTTTGGTAGGCGCGTGATGCTGAAATCATGTCGACAGTTTGCTCTGCAACATTCACATTCGGCATCGCGACGTATCCGCTTTCATTAGCGAGCGGGTGGTTTGGTCTATATTCCAAACGCGCAGGAGCATCGCTTTCGACGATTCGGGAGACCGACACGCCAACCCCGGCACTGGCCGTCGGTTTCGCAACCTGAAACACGGCTTGTCGTGCGCGGTAGGCCCGACCGTCGGCGGAAACAACCGTCTCGGCGTTAGCGAGATTCGAAGCGACCAAGTTGAGGCGTACCGACTGTGCAATCAGGCCGGTAGTCCCGATGTCGAAGCTCCCGAGCATGCTCATGACGACTGGCCGGTGATGGCGGTCAAACGCGACTTGATCGTTGACGTAAGGAAGGCCAACGTGCTTTCGAGGTACATCGCATTTTTAACGAAATGGCTGCGCTCGAGATCCGGGTCAACGGTATTTCCATCGACGGAAGGCTGCACGGGCACTCGAAAGTAACTCTCGGGCAAGCCCGAGTCTCCCTCAATCTGAATATGGCGCGCGTTGGTCATCGACAAGTAGAGGGCGGAGTCCCGCTCAACCCCCGCTAGACGTCGAGCTAACGCGGCCTTAAAGTCGAGATCGCGAGCTTTGTAGTTCGGCGTATCTGCATTCACTAGGTTGCTAGCCAGCAGCTCGTGGCGCTGGCTCCGCAGCCTCAGAGCCGCCGCGCCGAACACCATGGGGTCCGATAGTTGAGTTGTGGACTTCATTTTTTTCGCTCAGTGCGATTTCCTAGGCTTATTTAGCAACACTCATGCCATCGCGGCGATCACCCGTAAGTTCCTGTTTTAATTAGCTTTAAGTTCTCTTAGGTCACGTCCGCTCCGCCCGGTTCCGCTACGCGGGAAAACCTTGCAGAGTCACCCGTAGGACAAGAGGAAAAAATTGCCGCGCTCGGAAAGCACGGCAATTAAGATTCCGAAGTGGCCGAGGACAAATCAAAAGACAGCGATCAGGAGCGCATATTCGAGCCAACTCCGCGACGCCTCGAAAAGGCGCGCGAGGAAGGACAGTTCCCACAATCAAGGGATCTCACGGCACTCATTGCACTCGGCGCTTTTCTTCTCGTCGCCTCGATCGCCAGCGCGAGCTTGCTAGAGAGCTACAGAGAACTGGTTATTGACGGCTTGCGCTTCGGCGCCACGGCTAACTGGCAAGATGACCTGAGCTCGTGGGTGCGCGGCCCGCTCATCACTTCCATTTTTTGGACGTCGATACTCATTGTCGTCATTTGGGGAGTAGCGATATTTGCACCGCTTGCCTTAGTTTCACTAAAGCCAGTCTTTGCATTTAAGTTTCGTACCGACAAACTTAACGTAATTAAAGGCTTTGGCAGGCTGTTTTCGGTAGAAACACTTCTAGAGACAGGAAAGAACTTTCTCAAAATCGTTTTGATTTTTTCAGTGGTCGTCTTGTATGTGGTCTTAGATTTCGAGCGACTTCTCGGCATGTTTCGACAAGATCGAGACGCAGCACTTGCCACCGCTGTTGAGATTCTTGTCACAGGTTTCTCGCTTCTTATTGCGCCTGTAGTCGTGATTGCAGTTCTCGATGTCTTCATTCAGCGCCAACAGTACACGAAGAAAATGCGTTTAACTGCACAGGAATTCAAAGAGGAAATGAGGGAAACCGAGGGCTCACCCGACGTTCGTCAACGAAGACGGCAAAGGCAGATGCAACTCGCTTCGCAACGCATGATGGCTGCTCTGGAAAAAGCAGATGTGGTAATTACGAATCCGGATCATTACGCAGTCGCGCTACGCTACGACGAAGCACGAATGAAGTCCCCTGTGGTAGTCGCTAAGGGAATTAATGAGACTGCTCAAACAATTAAGCGCACCGCGCGTGAACTGGCTATTCCAGTAGCGGAAATTCCGCCACTAGCGCGCGTACTAGCCCAGTCTCTACGTGTCGGCGAGGCAATTCCACCACTACTATTTGAATCGATTGCCGAGGTACTTGCGTGGGCTTATCGCCTACGTGAAAACCCGCATGACGACACCACGCACCCGGATATTGAAATCGACGAAGAGGCGACACTACAAGTATTAAAAACAAAAAGCAGACATTAGCGCCCGGATAACCCCGATCGAACCATCTGGAAGGCAGGCTCTAAGGCCGTTTCGATTGCAGACGGGAGAGCCGGTATTACAGACCAAAGGACGACAAATGCGACGGGAATGAAAATTGCGAAACCGACGGCAAAGAGATTCAATTGCGGACTAACTCTGACAACGATTGCTTGCATCGCGTTGATCAACAAGTAAACGACTAGGACAGGTAGCGACAAGACTAACCCGAGAGAAAACGCTGCTGATGCTATACGGACAACCGACGGCCACGCCCACTCGGTCGGCCAAGAGCCTGGCAAGAACGAGTTATACGACATAGCTAATATCTCGAAAAATGCCAAATGCAGATTTAAAGCAAACATAAGAGCGATAATCATCAAGTTGATTAGTTGCCCTGGTAAGCCAGACGCAAGTGATGGATCCTGATAGAAACTGGCTGCAAAACTCAGCGAAGTTTGTATTCCAATAACTTCTGCCAAAATGTCGAAGGCTGCCATCCCTAGACGAATGAACCAACCCGCAGCGACACCGATTAAAAATTCGAGAATAATGACATACCCTAAAATATCTTTGATGCGTGCGGGGTCATACTTTCTGACGTCTATAATGAGAAGCAAAAAATAGGCAATCGCGAAACTTATAACGACTCGTTGTGATATCGGAAAAGCCCGATAAGACCACGGCGGAAAGGAGAAAAAACAACCTAAAATGCGGATTGATAGTAAGGTCCACGCACCGAAAGTACCGATCAAAAAGTCAGAAGATATCGTGACCAAGGTTCAGCGAAACACAGTTGGGATAGCGATGATCACGCTTCGCACGTAATCAACAAACATCGGCAACGTCACGGGCCCAACAAAAGCGATCACGAAAGCAACCCCTATAAGCTTGGGCACGAACGCGACTGCACTTTCGTTAATAGAAGTGGCCGCTTGGAGAATTCCAATGACTAGGCCAATCACCAAAATAATTAGCAAGATCGGACCGCACAATACAAATGACATCCACAACGCGCGGATAGAGGATTCGATGACAACGCTAGAGTCCATTGAAGCGCTCTTAGGATGGCGGCGGCGAGAAACTGGCTATTAACGATGCGCCGAGCAAGGTCCAACCGTCTGCGAGAACGAAAATGATGAGCTTGACCGGCAACGAGAACATCATTGGGGAAACCATGATCATACCGAGCGATGTCAGAACGCTCGCAACAGCTAGATCAATAGCGATGAACGGCAAATAAATCAAAAATCCGATGATAAATCCCGCCTTGATTTCAGACATTGCAAACGCAGGAACCAGCACTTGGAATGGGACGTTTTCGCGTTCAACTGGCCCATTAGGATACAAATTGCTGAACAGTCGAAGCTCGTCTGTACCGGTATTGTTCAGCATGAACAACTTAAGCGGTTTTCCCGCACTTTCGACTGCCTGCTCGAAGCCGATCGATCCGTTTGCCAAAGGCACATAGGAACTTCTGTAAATTTCATCAAAAATCGGACTCATGATAAAAAGAGTCAAGAACAGAGCGAGGCCAACTAATACGATATTCGGCGGGGCGGTTTGCAAACCAAGCGCCTGCTTCAGAAGAGCAAACACAATGATGATGCGCGTGAAGCTGGTCATCAACACTAAGGCGGCGGGTAAAAAACTAAGCGCCGTTAGCGTCAGTAGCGTCTGCACTGGCACCGAGAACTCAGTCGTACCACCCGTAGTAGTCGAACTGACTAACGGGAGAGATTGAGCAACTGCCTCATCGGGCAGAATGCAAAAAACAGCGCCCACGACAGCGAAAAAACATCCAAGAACAGCATGACGACTAGACGACATACTATTCTGGAGAACTTGCGGAATCATTGACCGAAGACCGAGACTCGGACAGTTCAGCGATGAAACTAACACTCGCCGCAGTATGACCGAGCACCATTTTTTTTCCATCAATTTCCGCGACGACGATCGTCTCTCGCGGCCCTAAGCGCCGCATGCCAAGCAAGCGGATTTCAACTTTTTGAGTACCAGACACGCCTTTGCGCTGAAATCGGGCAAGGAGAAAACTGACGACGACGACTAGTCCGGATAGGGCAAAAAGCCACATCCACGAAGACAGGATACTGACGTCAGCTACTGGAATGGATGTCCCCGTTGAAAGCGGATCTGTCATTCCTCGAAATATAGTTAGTGGCCGCGGGGACGTCCAGTAGTTAAGCAGTGCCCCGTTCGACTGGCGAAACAATACGATCTAGGCGCAGCCCATACCCCGTTTCGGTGATGACAACTTCACCGGTTGCGATGACGGAGTCATTGACCATAATTCGCAAACTCTGCCCGACCTCAACATCAGTTTCGATGATCTCACCTTCACGAAGCGTCGACATCGTCGCAGGATTTGCCAAAAAACGCCCCAGCTCGACATGTGCTATCACAGATAAGTCGAGTACGGCGTCAATATCGATACACTGCCCAGGCTCATCCTTCATCTGGCTTTTCATTTGACTCTTCCATGGCTTCGCGAGAACCGCCCTGCTCCAGCAACCGACGAGTAATTCTTACTGCATATCGGCCATTCCGAACTCCATAGCTGCCCTCAAACCGCTCGCAACCAGAAACTCGTACGATAACTGGCGCGCGATCAACGTTAATTGGCAATATCTGGCCTATGGACAATGACATCAGTTGTGCAACCGTTATAGGAAATTTACATAAGACAACATCACCCTGAACTGATATCGGTGCCGTTGAGAGACTTCCAGATATTCCGGTCTCAAGGTGGCCTATCGATTCCGCCGGATAGAAATATGAACTCGCTTTCAGCGGATCAATGCGGAAGAAGAGCGTTATCAAGGACTCCCCTTGACCAAGCTTCAAACGATATGTCGCATAAACGACGACGTCGTTTAACCGACATATAGCGGTGTTGCTGATGCGTCGCGACTCGCGTGTGGCAACGATGGATAGATCGTGATGCTGAAGAAATATTGCTTGATAACTGGCGTGAAGAATTTTAATCAACCGTTGGCGGATACCTAATTCCAAAGTTGAATACGACTTTCCAGAGCCACGCCAGACCGCGGATGCATCTCCACCAAAGATATAGTCGACCAGATTGCTAACCGCGGATCGATCAATTATCCACGCACACGATCGCGATTCGTCTGCACATTGACCAACGGCAATGTCCAATAAATCCGGCTGCTTCGATACAAACTGCTCGAAGACACAAGCGCCCACGCTAGCGAGTTCTACATCGGAACTTGATCGAGACGAAAGCTCAACTAGACCGTTCTGGACTGACCCCGCGAGCTTTAGTAGTAACTCGTGGATATGAGTTGACACCGCAGAGGCACCACGCAAATCGGTCTGAATGAAGTCTGGCGCTCGATCAGAAAGGTTTCTCGTAGTTATCTGCATAATTAGTGGAGATTCATGCGATTAGATTAATCATGCGTCCAGTATCGTCGCCAACGGGCCCGCCGGTACGTTTAATCAATTGCTCCGACTGCTCAACTGTCAGGCCAGAGGACTTCTCTTTGAGCATTTGAGAGCCCTGGGTATTTGGCGAGTTGAAGCCCTTACCGTGGTCAAACAGTGATAACGATAACGTCAAGCCCATCTGTTCGAACTGACGTTGTAGTGTAGTCGAGCCGCTCTCTAGCCGCTCGCGGATGGATTCTGTAACGCCGTACACTTCGAGTGTTACCGCACCCAAGTCAGATATCACCAAATCGAGTTGAAGGGTGCCCTGTTCTGGCGGTGTCAATTCCATACGCACCGAGCCGCCACCCGAGGTAAGCAATTGCTTAACTTCGATTGCTACGCCATTCATAAATGCATTAGCGCCGCGGGATTCGGTGCCCGCAGCTTGCGCCGGCGCCATTGTTAAACCTAAACGGTCTGTTACCTGCCTCGATACAGTAGAACCTGCTAACGCCGATGACAAGGATGCGGACGAACTGGTGTCCCCAGTAAGTCGGGTATTGTCGACGGGTTCCACGTCAATCGACTTGGCTTCAAGCGATGGCAGAACGTCATCGTTATCGATTAACTCATTCTGATAATTACGTTGCTCGGTATTACTGAGAGATGCCACCATTTCTGATCGCTCTGGCGACTGAGTGGTTGGAAGACCCCGAACAATCGACTCGTCTTTGAATGGTTTTTTGAGGGACTCGTCACGACTTATGTTGAGCGCGATAACGTCAGTAGACACACTTGGCGGTAGAGAACTGCCTGCCGAACTCAGGCTTCCGATAGCGTTTGTATTTTGATTTTGTGATTGCGCCTCAATGCGAGCTTGAGAGACTTTTGCTTCTGTCTTTACTACGCCATCAGCATCGAGTGTGTGATCGAGCCACGTAGAACGCACGAACGTATTCGCGGCGGTAGCGTCACCCGCAGCTCGTATGTCGGCACTCTTCAGGTCGATGCCGACCGCAGAAACCCTCAACGGTATCGCGTCTGCGCCCAGTGAACGCCCCGCAGTAAGGTCACTGAAATCCATGGGCACAATGGGGATAGGGAAGTTTACCCGTTGCGGCGAGTAATCACGCGGGACGGCTTGATTAAGCTCGGTGACAGACGGTACCGGGCTAGATATCGGTGAAAGCAGATCATTTGTGATACCAGACAACGCGGCGCTTGACTGCCCCGCGAGCAAAGTCGGACCGACCGTAGCGCGTTTGTTTGCCTCTGTGGCGAAGCCAGTTTCATCAAGGAGTGTGGAAGGGACATCTTCCGCCGAACTCTGCGGGGACTCAGAAATAGTTTTGCGGCTGCCGCCCGCTATTTTCATGAGTTCAGTCACTGAGTCAGCTCTTAAGTCGACAGCGCTGACGGATTCATCTCCAGAGAGTCCCGTCATGCGATCGAGAGACCTCAACGGCGACATATTAATTGCTGATATTTCTGCCGTCTCGATCGACGGCTGACGCGGCACAACCGGCACCGAGACGTCGCTTAGTACTCTACTGGTGTTACGACTATTGCCCACACCAGAAACGGCGCCTACTTCGGTCCCAATCGGTGATGAATTTCTCAAAATGGCAGGTTTGCCCGCTGCGGTGCCGAGAAGTGTTCCGTGTGTCGAACCCTCAGAATCGAAGCTACCCGTAACTTCCCGCAATGGTCTCGATTGTTCCGACCAAGCCGACAGCGCAGCGGCATCATCTAACGCCTGACTAGCATCACGCTCACTTGCCTCTCTCGGGAAGTTGGCTATCGTTCCTGCCTCGCCCGGGGCAGACTGCGTCCTCCGCTGCGCCAACTCAGTTTCGGCTGAATCGATGGCGTTATTCGAAATCACATATACAGAGGATATCTCGGTCACAACGATCGCCGGGTCGGAAGACTTGGGGAAAGTTACAGCCGTAACATCCTCTATCCCCATCGCTCGTGGCTGCACGTCAGCGCGCGCTACATTGAAATAACGAACATCCCACTGGCCTAGAACCTCTTGAACGGACGAAAACGGCTCAGATGAGTCCTCAGGTTCGGGTACCGCCGTAGCATCCGTAGAATCGTCGATCGATAGGACGCGCGCAGGGAATTCGCTGGCGTTTGCAAGAATTGCACGCTTGACAGCCTGATTCAGAACCTCGGGCGGCAAAACTTGCAGTTGAGCGTCACCAGCACCCACCTGAAATAGAGAGTGAGGAGCGGGTTCGCCCTCAACTAGCGGATTCGTTGCGCGCGCCAACTCGAGAAGAGTTCCTCGACCTATCGCCAGTGTTAAATCTTCTGCGAAATCAGATAGATAAAGCGCTTCCACGGCGGCAGGCTCGCCCCCCCCTGATGTGGATGCGGAGGGTGCTACACCGTTTGCTGCGGTTGCAAGTGATACGGCCATAAACGCGCCTTTGAATTGATGCTGCAAGGCGACCGTTGCAATCTGGATGCCAGCGTGACGCCGAGCTCCAGCGCTCACTTAAGCTGATCGAGGTATTCCAAGGCATCCCGTCGGTCAATAAGCCTCGCTTCGGCACGCTCAGCGTCCTCAAGCACGCTCTCAAGACCGCGCAATTTCTCAACCGCTAGGGATAAAAGCTTCTTTTGTTGATCTAGACGGGCGCTAATTGCGTCGGTAGAGGACCTTTGGACGTCAACCGTAGCCCTCAGGCGGGCGCCAAACGAATCGAGCGCTTGTAATGAGTCGGACGATACGCCTTTAGAAGCGACCGCATTTCGATTGGCAGAATAATCGTTTGCATACCGCTCAAGTTGCACAACGAACTTTTCAACGTTCTGCAAATCAAGCTGCAACTTAGCAACCTGGAAGACAAGGCGATCACGCTCCGCCTTACGAACCTTGGCGAGCTTCGCAAGTTTCTTAGGATCGACCATCGCCGCCCAAAGCTTTCCGTAGCTGATTCAAACCGTCCGGAATAGAGACAAAGTCCGTTGGCCCCTGTTGTAAAAATCGCTCGATCCGCGGCCAAGACTGCAAAGCAACATCTAATTGCTTATCCATGCCTGGCGTATACGCACCCATCGTTATCATGTCTCGCGACTGCATGTATTTGCTGATCAAAGCTCGAGTTAGCGCAGCTAGTTGCAAATGATCGCTCGAGACGACTTGCGGCATGACACGTGAAATAGAACGCTCGACATCGATTGCTGGGAAATGACCGGAATTCGCCAGAGCGCGAGACAAGAACAGATGCCCATCGAGAACGCCGCGTGCTGCGTCGGCTACCGGATCGACCGCATCGTCCGAATCGAGCAATACCGTATAGAAGGCGGTGAGACTACCCTTCTCATTCTCCCCGTTTCCCGCTTTCTCTACCAGGCTAGTCAGCTTGGCAAACACGCTAGGCGGATATCCTCTCGATACAGGGGGTTCCCCCATACTCATCGAAATTTCGCGGCATGCGATTGCGTAGCGCGTCAATGAATCGACGATCATTACCACATTCAAACCAGTATCACGAAAATATGTAGCTACTTCCGCTGCATATTCGGCGCCTCGAGCGCGCGCTAACGGCGAAGTATCAGCAGGCGAGGTCACGAGAACTGTGCGAGCCCGAGCTTCTGGCGTCAGACTGTTTTCGTAGAACTCTCGGACCTCCCGACTACGCTCACCCACTAAGGCAACGACGATCACATCGGCGGCACAGTGCCTCGTCAACATCGAAATCAAGACGCTCTTGCCAACGCCGGAGCCAGCAAAAATACCGAGACGCTGTCCTTTGCCCACGGTTAAAAGAGAGTTGACTGCCCGGAGACCCGTGTCTAATGGCTCATCTATCAAACGACGTCGTAGAGGGTTGGGCCTTAGATAGCGAACGTTTTCCTCTTGAGAGGTATTGCAGTCGGGACCGCCCTGATCATCTAGTGCTCGCCCTAGCCCATCGACGATGCGGCCGAGCAAACCTTGGCCAATGGGCAGAGCAGACCCTTGGGAAAACTCTCGGTAACGATCACCATCGGAATACAAGTATGTCGCTGGAATGACTGATGCGCCCGGCATCAGACCACTAACCGGGTCAAACGCCATCAAGTAAGTGATGTCGTCACGAAATCCAACGCATTCCGCGTCGATCCACCCAGTCCCCTTGGGACCCTGAACACAACAATGTGCGCCGATTTCCTGACGGACGCCCTCAACTTCCAAAAGCAAACCGGTTACACGACGGAGTCGCCCCAGAGGAATGCCGGATGGGCTATTCCGAAGTCGACGCACTGTCGACTTTAGGGAATCTTGAAAATAGGATTTATCCCACACGGTCAGTCAATTCGGAGGCGGGTCTGCTCATCAAACCAAGAGCTCTTCGAACCAACGCCTGCCTCGCACCAAAGCCAATATCAATCCTGACGCCCTTGATTTCCAAAAACGCCTGACCAGAAGATAACCCCGAATCAGCCGTCAAATTAGGACGTCCGTCGGTGCAGGCTATCGAGCTAAAAACATGCTCCCAGGCTGCCAAATCTTCGAACGAGACTCGAAGGACGATATCGACACCAGCCGCCGGCAATGCACCCAACGAGTCAACAAGGGCTTTTTCGATAGCCTCACGGTCGATGCCAGTCCGGCCAAACAGGCGAACACTCGTTTCGTATGCCAACTCAATCAAATCTGTCCGAAGATCGCCAGGCATCGCATTTAATACAGCGATGATCTTGGAAAGTTCGTCCGCAATATGCTTAATCTTCGCTGTTGCATCGGCGAAGCCTGCTTGATAACCGTCTCTGTAGCCTGCGCTGCGCCCCTGCTCACGCCCTTCAGCCTCACCAATAGAAAGCCCAGCAGCTCGCCCTTTCTCCAATCCTTCCTGATATCCCTTCAGGAACGCTTCCTGGCGGATCGCACTCCATACTGATTCAACGTTTGTGACTGACGGTATGAGTTGTTCGTCGTTTTTTAACTCATACACGGCAGACCCGGAGTGGCTCTCCCCATTACTCGAAGCCGGGGAGACTGCATCCGGAGAAAGGTCGAGACTCGGCGGCCTCCATGGGGATAAAGGCATTTGCAACTACCTCGCGACACCGCTCGGAGCGTTCGCTACACGGTCGAGAGAAATCAGCCTCTGTTGTTGCATCCGACGCGCAATCGCAACAACTTGACGTTGCTCAACCTCGATCTCGCTAACGCGCAACGGAGGTAAATTATTCATCTGAAACTGAACTTGAGATTTTTTTCGCGTCGACATATTTGCGAAAAACCTGTTAGCCAAGGCTTCAACACTGCCCTTGAGCGCCTTGACCAGTGTCTCATCGGAAGTTTCCGAGATGATTTGCTCCAACTCTTTATCAGCGATGTAAATAAAATCATCAAAATAGAACATCCCTTCGCGAATCTGCCTCGCCAACTCCGGATTTCTCTCCGAAATGGCGGCTGTAGCCTTCTTATCAAAATCAGAAGTTCCCGCCGCCAACACCTCTATGACTGGATCAAGTCCAAAAGTGCCGGCGCCCACCAAGGTTTGCCCACTCTCAGCACCGCCAGGCCCAGCAAAATGGGTTTTTACCGTGGTAGAAACCCACGAGTTCAGATGCTCACTCATTGACTTATTGAGCTGCCCAAGCCCGGCTAGTCGCTGAACGATTTCCACCGTCATGTCACTATTGAAGCGATCCAACAAATCTGCAGCTGCGGTCGGCGGTAACATGGCCGCGACGATAGCAACCAATTGCGGATGCTCTTCTTTCAAGTATGGGAATAGGTCTGCGGGCTCTATGGATGAAAGCAGTTCTGCGAAAGGAACGCGAGTAAGCAAATGCCGACGCAAGCGCCCAAGCTCCGATGCCGATTCCCCACCCTCTTGATCAACTTTTTCCATCAGCTTCTCGGCAAACTTACGCGGATCGAAAGCGATTTCGCGCATATTTTCGACCGCACCGATAACTTCCGACAGAACTGATATCAATACCGCCCTGTCCAGCGAACGCGTGGAATTAATTAAGGAAGAGAGCTTTTGTGCCTCTTGCGGCATCAATTGCTTAATTAGAGGTGCCGCCAAATCCGGCCCGAGCGCTAAACAGACAGCCGCTGCCCTAGCTGGTCGATCGATCTGACCCGCCTCATCAAACTGAATTCCACCACTCCCATCCTGGCCCTCCATACCCATGAGAAAGGCGGCCGAGACCATCTTTTGATTCAAATCCGACATATTTGCCTCTCTTAACCGGATTTTTTCGTGGTCTGCTCGTCGCTGCTCAGCCACGCCTGCAGTAAACGCACCAACTCGTCAGGCTTCTCCGTAGCCACGCTCTGTACCTTCGTCATCAGCTCTTTGAGGCGCTCTTTCTCGTGAAGATCTGTCTGTGCCCGCAGCTCGTCATCAGACGGCTGAGGTGGTGTCTCAGCGGTCTTTGCCTCGCTAGCTTGCCGAAGTCGCTCAAGCTCTTCGTTAGCTCGCCGCTGCGACTCGACAATCTGCGCTTGCGTTGCCGCAAGTTCGGCCTCTAGGCGATTTTTCTCTTCGAGATTCACGCCATAAAGTAGAGGCTTGATGATCGCAAAATAGGCGAACAGAATCGCAGCGGCGATGGCAACGTACGTCAGTAAGTCTCGCAGTAGGTCGGGAGTAATCATCGGCGAATCCTCTTGCGCCGTCGGCTCAACGGAGAACGGAATATTGACGACGCTAACGCGATCACCGCGTTCAGCGGTGAAGCCGATGGCATCACGCACGAGCGCAGTAATTTTCTCCAACTCGTCTGCAGTATAAGGAGCCTTAACTGCGCTGGCCCCATCAACGACCACGGTCGATTTTTGATCGAGAACGACAGCCGCGGAGATACGACGTACTTTGCCTTTACTTTGCTTTAGACTCTCGATAACGCGATCAACTTCAAAATTAATCGTGCTTTCGCGTCGGAACCCGGGCTCTTCGCGCTCTTGAGCGTTAACATCAACATCGCCTGGCGCCTGCAGTTCCATCGACGCTGCCCGGCCCTCGGCATTGATTTCTTCGACAATCGGCGCCTCGGGTGGCACTGGGGCTTGGTTCGTCAGCGCGCCGGGTACACCGCCCGGTGCGCGGCGACTGCCCTGTGCTTCAATCTCTTGACGACTACGTATCGATTGCCCCTCGGGCGCAGCGTTTCTCCCGAACGACTCGGATGTCGTCTCACGCTGGTCGAAGTCGAGCTCTGCGGTCACCTGTGCGCGAACGCCCTCCTTACCGGCGACCGGTTCGAGAATTGCTACCACCCTTTGGACGAGCACTCGCTCAAGATCACGGACGTATTTTAACTGCGCCCCATCCAATCCCTCTGGGTCACGCTGCACTGGTGCGAGAATATTACCCTCGGTATCAACAATCGAGACGTCTTGCAATTTCAGCCGCGGCACCGATGAACTGACCAATCGGCCGATTGCGGCTGTTTGCGTCGTGTCAAGTATCCGCCCCGGGTATAACGCGACAACAACGGATGCGCTTGGATTCTCTTGCTCACGTGCAAAAGCCGCTTGCTTCGGAATGGCAAGATGAACTCGCGCGGTTTTGACTTGCTCAATTGAGCCGATACTTTTGGCGAGCTCACCCTCCATCGCGCGAACGTAATTTACCTGCTCTACAAACTGACTCGTGCCAAATTTTTGGTTGTCGAGTATTTCGAAGCCCGCATCGGCCGATTTTGGCAAACCTTGTCCAGCTAACTTGAGACGCGTTTCGTAGATCGAAGCCTCCGGCACCATGATCGCTGTACCGCCCGCCGCCAATTCGTAAGGAATCGATAATTGATCAAGGGCCGCGATGATTGCGGCGCCGTCCTGGTCAGAGAGCCCCGTATACAGGGTTCGGTATTTTTCGTTGGTCGACAGGGAAACGGCGCTAGCCACCGCGACGATCGCCAAGACGAATACGGCAAAACCCATCGTAATTCGCTGGTTAAGGCTTAGTGCGGAATAACTCTGACGGAGGCGATCGAACAAGGAGCTGGAGGCAGCTGTTCGCGAGCCTGTGCCGCCAAGCCCTCCGGAGAACAGTACGTCTGCGCCGCCCGTGCCGGAACCAGCACTTTTGTCATCCACCATCGAAGCCCTCCCAGGCTTAGCGCGAATCGAACGTCGTTGTGACGTTCGAACGGTAACGCAAGTAAGATTGTCACCGATTTGGAGGTATTTCCCAATGATGGACTTTAATTTGCGTATGTCCTCGCCGGGATTGCATTAGCGACCAAAAGTACATTTTAAAAATGCTTATTATTTTTGACTTGTATTTCGAGGCGGCTCACTGTTTCTTTTGTCCGTCAGTGACCGACGGGGCTTTTTTATGAATCCGGAATCACTGATCAAACCGGAATCTGACCGAGTGGCTCCGCTGCACGATGCGTTTGCCCTGTTCGTCGAGGCATCGAACTCCTTAGAGAGGCAGTATTCGGAGCTCGCCAAGCAGGTAAGCCTGCTCAGCGCCGATCTCGTTCGCGCGAATAGCAGACTCAGCACGGTTCTGAACGCATTGCCGGCCGCTGTGATCGTTCTCGAAGACGGCCTGGTATCGCACTTCAATAAAGCGGCGGAACATCTGCTCCCGTTGTTGCGGCATGGCGCAGCGTTGTCGTTCCCGGAGTACTGGGTACGCGGCAATAGCGATTCGGAATTCGTCATTACGACGACAGAAAGCGAATCGATGGTGCAGGTAATGACCGTATACGACGGAACCCGAAGTGTCATTCAGATTCAAGACATCACGGAAAACGTCCGCTCCCGCCAAGAACGCGAGCGGCTAGATCGACTCGCCTCCATGGGTCACATGTCGGCAGGTATCGCACATCAATTTCGAACTCCCCTAGCCACAGCAATGCTCTACAGCGGCAATCTACGCAAGGCTTCTTTCTCGGATGAACAGCAAGCCTTGTTTGCAGAAAAACTCCACCGTCAATTAGAGCGCCTTACAAAACTCTCTGAGGAAATGCTTCAATTTGTGAATGTCCGCGCAAAGCCCTTCAAGCTTTGTGACATCGATGAGATCATCGATGCAGCAATCACCGAGATTGATGGCCCTCTACAGAATACGAATATTGTTTTGACTAGAGACAGTAAGGGCGAAAAATTTTTTGTTAATGCAGACCTACATGCGCTCGTGTCTGCGTTGGTTGCCGTACTGGAAAACGCGGTTGAACACACTCCTGAGGGCGGCGAAATTGCTATTCAAAAAGAGCTGTCTTCGCAACTTTGCAAGCTCCGTATCATCGACTCTGGTTCAGGCATAACACCTGAAATTCTTCCGCGGTTATTCGAGCCGTTTGCATCAGGAAAATCGACGGGCACAGGCCTCGGTCTCGCCATTGCAAAAAATACGCTACGAGCGCACGGCGGAAACATCGAGGCACGCAACGTATCCGAAGGTGGTTCCGAATTCATCATTAAGCTGCCTGGCAACATATATCTCGATTAGCAAGAATCAATGAACTTTGAAAAAAATTCAGATCATTCTTCCGCCCCAATCTTAGTCGTCGAAGACGACGAAGATCTACGGGATGCCATCGCGGCGACACTGCGACTACATCGACTAGACTTCGCGATCTGCGGATCTGCCGAATCGGGCTTACAGAAGCTTGATCCGACATCGACACATATCCTGATCACGGACTTCAAATTACCTGGCATGAACGGTCTTGAACTCATCGAGAAAGTCCGTTTAACCACCCCGCACCTTCCGGTTGTCATGATGACCGCCTTTGCCGATACGGCGCTTGCAGTACAGGCCCTGCGAGCCGGTGCACGTGACTTTTTGGTTAAGCCTTTCAACCCCGAACATCTTGTCGAGGTCATTCGACGGTACTCACGAACGGGGACGGCGGAGCGCGTAACCGGCTCGGCTGATGAGGCAATTATTGCCGTAGACCCCGCAACGGTTGCCGCGTTCGAGCGCTGCAGCAAACTTGCAACGGTTGATTTGCCAGGTCTACTGACCGGAGAGTCGGGCGTTGGCAAGGAGATTTTCGCGCGCCGTATTCATGAGTCCTCGAGTCGTCGGGAACGACCTTTCATCGCCATCAACTGCGCAGCTATTCCGGAGCAATTGCTGGAATCGACCATGTTCGGCTTCGAGAAAGGCTCGTTCACGGGAGCCGTTAGATCGCAAGCCGGTAAATTTGAGTTAGCCGACGGCGGCACTCTTTTTCTCGATGAAATCGGCGAAATGCCGCTTGGTCTACAGGCAAAACTTCTGCGCGTACTGCAAGACAAGTCTGTCGAGCGACTAGGATCCAACAATGCCGTCCGCTACGACGTGCGGATTCTCGCGGCAACTAACAAGGATTTATCCGAGTTAGCCAAGAACGGGCAATTTCGCGAGGACCTGCTGTTTCGGCTGGCTGTCTTTGAGATTCGGATCCCTCCTTTACGCCGTCGTCGTCGCGATATTCTCCCTTTGGCGGAAGCTATGCTGGTTAGATTTGGCAGGACCATGGGTCGCACCGGGCGCGTGCTCAACCCGCCCGCGCGCGAGTTACTTCTCGATTACCCGTGGCCGGGAAACATTCGCGAACTCGAGAACGCGATCCAGCGAGCGCTGTTGATCAATGATTCAGGTGAGATCGAGCCGGAGGATTTTGAGTTAAGCCACCCTCCCAGCGCTCCAACGGGCATAGAACTTGCTAGTGATAACCGAGAGGATCTACTTGAGGACATGGAAACCGTTGAAAGGCGGCATATCCTCAGGGTACTGTCCCATGTGAACGGAAATCGAAAGCAAGCCGCCGAATTGCTTGGTATTTCGGAACGCGGTCTACGATACAAATTGAAAAACTACGAAGACTTGGGATTCGTAGCAACGGAAGGTAGTTAGAAGAGACCCCCCATGGCGAACGATGCTTTAGCGTCATTGCAGAGTCAGATGAAAGTGATGGCCGATCTCGCCGCGGGCGGGGTTGCCGCTCCCGCGAGCACTGGCTCGCTGGAAGGCCCAGACTTTCAGGCTGCGCTCTATAAAGCGGTTACCAAAGTCAATGAAGCGCAAAATCTTTCCCAACAAAACGTGCAGGCGTTTGCTACCGGTGAAGGCGGCATGACTCTTGAAGAGGTCATGGTTTCATTGCAGAAAGCTAATATTTCTTTTCAGACCATGGTTCAGGTACGTAATCGCCTTGTGGATGCATACAAGGAAGTCACGAATATTCAGGTTTGATCGTCACGTCAGTTCAGCGGGTTGATGCAGCGTCAACTCCTGGCTCCATGTCTTGCTCATAGGCCCAAGCCAACACTTCGGCGATTGCGCCATACAACTCAGGCGGTATTAACTGGTTAAGTTGTAGCTCCATCAGAAACTCGACGAGAGCGGGATCACTTTTCGTCGGAATCCCTAGTTCTTGTGCTCTCGCTAGGATTGAAGTGGCCAAATAACCGTTTCCCTTTGCGATGACTTTAGGCGCTACTGCGCCGGCGTTGTACGTCAACGCAACAACCTTGTTGATTGCTGTGGAATCGTCCGTATCACCCGACATCGACTGCCGCTCCAGAAGTCTCGACCACACGAGAAATCAACTTGGCTCCCGCACGCTCGTGCAATCGCTCGACCAAATCTTGCCAGCCATGCCACAAGCACGGTGGACTCGCCAGGTCATTACCCGTCACGACAATCTCAAGCACGCCCTGCCACTGGCGTCCCTCGATTTTTAAGCGTCCACGATGTTTCAATTCCGTCTCAATCGAAATACCTACGCCACGCTCCATCGGTTCTCGATGTTTCTTCGGCTCTCGCCAGACGTCATAACGCTGCATCAGCATTGGCGTGCCATCCGCCAACTGCCCTTGCCAAACCAACTTGCCGTTCAACAGCAAGTGGGCAGTTTCTAGTGCGTCAGTGGAGTCGCTATTTATACCCTTCATCCACTGCTCGACGAGCTTACGTGGAACTCCGGAAATGACACTGTCATCCTCAGAAAATATTTCAGGCGTTAGCGTGAAGTAAGCCGATCCGGCACCCGCCTGCGAGTCCTCTGCGCTACTTCGTAAACGCTCTCCCGTGATCCAGCCTGCCAGATTTCTGGCTGCAAACAGATTACTGAATGCCAAACCTTGAACTAGGGCATTCATCAAGAGGCGTACATCATCACCCCGCGAAAATGACGATGAACGACTCTGCGTCGTTGTATTCGGCAAGCCGATCGAGCCATCCGGCAGCTCTTGGGCTGGCGCTCCTGTGCCGACTCCGATTGGCGTGCGCTGCGAAGACTCTACTTTCACGCCTGGCATCGTCGGCGTTTTGACTGATCGGATGCCATCGGCGGACGGTTCTCCAACCACCGGCCACCTTGTTTGTATCGCAGGCCATCTAATCGATCCAGTGGACTGTCGACTAAGTTGTTTGAGCCACCGTCCAAGATCAAGTGTTAACGCACTGTCGCTCGATTTTCCAGCGAGCGACCCAAGGTTGGGCCCACTTTGATCGGGCCGAACGCCTCGCTCGGCTGCTTTACTCTCGACCGATAATTGTCGATTACGTTCAGCAATTACCGCGGCTTCACTTAACTGCAAAATGGGCGGGACGATGATCGTCGCGAGCCTTGGGTCGGCGCGCGGCAACATCGGCATGCCGGCAACCAATTGAATGAGTCCGTTGAGCGCAGCGCTCTCCTTACGTTGAGCCGGCGCGGCACTCCCAGCAGACTCCGGAATGATCGGCGGAATTTGCATAGAGTTACCGCCGCAGTCGACGGCTAATTAGCGCTTCGTAGAGCGCGCCAACCGCCTAGGAGTTCTTTCAGAGCCGACCGCACCGCAACGACTCCGGCTGCATCACGCTTGATTCTGCTTCGCACCAACTCCGACGCAGCCCATTCGTACAGCACACCCAAATTCTCGGCCACGGCTCCACCGCGATTAAAGTCGAGACAGCTCTGTAACCCATCAGATATCAGATTAAGCGCGCTTGTCACGGCATCTTCTGAATCATGTCCGCGCTGGAAGTCTTCGGCCGCCCGGTCGCAGTGATGAATGATTCTTTCGTAAGTGAGAATGACCAGATCCAGTGGCGATGCCTGGTCAACCATCGCTTCACGCTGACTTTCTTGATAAACAGCGAAAGCACGCGCATTCATGGTTATTTTCCTTGATTCAAAATCGCATCGAGCGATGTTTTAAGCGACTCGCTTGTAGCACTTAAACGAAACAGTAGCGCATCGAGCGCTGCATATTCAGCGGTCAGACGCTGCTGAGTGCGCAGCAGCTTCTCTTCTAGTAAAATCTTTTTTGAGTTCAACTGAAGTTGAACGGTTCTCTCAGCCGACATGCGCGAAGAAATCAGGCCTTCAAATCCAGTCATCTCAACAACTTTTTGAGAGAGATCTCGATTAATCCCCGAGATAAAGCCAATACGAATACCGGCATCAAAAGTCGCTGCTAAATCACCGCTCGAGCCAGCTATTGAGGGATCAAAATCAAGCTCGCCACCATCTCTAAACCTCAAACCAATTCTACTGAGATCAGAGCGGCCAGCTAGCGCCATACCTGTGCCATTCGTCAAAGGAGCCGTTAATCCCTCGGTAACTTGCCGCATCGCGGTCAATATAGAACTGTCGCTATTGAGAGCGCCGCGCTCGCCTTGATCGACATTCGCTTTAGTCAGCTGCTTGTAGGTACTCAGCAAATCATTGTACGCCTTTGCGAAAGCGTCTATCCGATCAGCAGGGTTTGCTCGCTCCTTGGAAATCGATACTGCAACTGGGGCGCTCGTCACCGCTTTCAAGTCGAAAGTTAGGCCAGGAATGACATCCGTGAAATTATTCATCCCACGTGTGAAAGTAACGCCATCGATCGAAAACGCCGCATCGGTAGCCGCAATCTCGGTCGATAAGAGCGCCGTTCCGTCTAATACACTACCCAGAGAGAAAGCACCCTGGATGCCGGAAGTCTTGGCTTGCAGTCGAAGTACAAACTGGCCCGGCGCTTGCTCCAGAATCAACGCATCAGCTCTGTCGATGACAGCTTGCGGCGCTGAATTAGCCAACCAATCAGTCGCCTCCGTACGCGAATTAAATCCCGCTATGCTAGTCACTTGCTTCGTAGCAACGGATTGAACTGCAAATGTGAAGGTTGATGGGTCAGCCGAGAGCGTCGCCGTGACCTCAATCGCGCTCGGGCTTGATGAGCTTGCCCGTATTTGTGGTTTGATCGCTTGCAATGAATCAAGCGCGTACCGAAAAGTGGAGAGTTTAGATTCGAACTGACCGAGAGAACTAATCTTGACGTTGCTGACAGCTAGCTTCGACTCGATCCTGTCTATCGGTCGCCTCTCGATCTCCATGAGTTGCGAGACGATTGACGCTACATCGAGTCGCGCTCCCGCCGGACTGGGATTGACTGAACTGCCACTGGCCATCGACTAGACGTGCTTAGGCACGTTGGTTGACCATCGTGCTACCTAACACCTCAAAGCTGCGCGCGATTCGCAATAGCTCGTCTGGTGGTAACGATCGTATGACCGCGCCGGTTTGCGGATCCACTAATTGGACAATGATATGGCCGGTTGCCTCATCTTTCGCAAAGCGAACGCTGCGCTCCATGGAAGAGACGAATCGCTCAATATCTTTCGCCGCAGCCGCCATGGTGTCCCGCAATTCCTGCGAAAACTTTTGAATCTCACTGGGCTCAGTCGGCACTTTGGCTGCTTGCGCGACCTGCGCAGCATCCGCATTGCCTTTCGGCTCGATAAGAGTTGCCTTGGGAACGTAACTCCCAGGTGAAACCGCTATTATTTGAACCGGTTCCATATCGTCAAACTCCAAACCCTCAGCGGCGATCGCCTACAGCCCCCAAGGGTACAGGGTGGCAATTACTTCAACAACGTTAGAATTACGTTCGGCATCTGGTTAGCCTGGGCAAGCATGGCCGTGGCCGCTTGTTGCAGGATTTGACCCTTAGTCAGAGCAGCGGTTTCACCAGCGTAATCGGTATCCAACACCCGGCTTCTTGCGGAAGATAAG
>Ga0315906_10001702_pt1 | contig 32181 bp, 18 predicted proteins | sample LakEriMetagenome_4_FD_203526 | JGI IMG/M metagenome (GOLD analysis project Ga0315906, IMG submission 203526) | Freshwater fungal communities from buoy surface, Lake Erie, Ohio, United States - Buoy 2 MA122 | ecosystem: Environmental > Aquatic > Freshwater > Lake > Lake biofilm | place: USA... | reverse complement strand
CCCTGAAGGGAATGGAGAGTGTGCAACTTTCCTGAATCGGATTGTCCCTTTGATATCCAGCCTTGATTCCTAGTACAAAGGCATTTTTCATATCCGGGATACCGTATCCTGTTCTTACATCAGGAGCATCCGCTTTGTCTGCCGATTTTTCCAGCAAATTCTTGATTTGCATATTTCCGAATTCAGGGAAGGCCTGCCATAAGCAGGAGGCCAGGCCTGCGAGGTTGGGGCAGGCCAGCGAGCTTCCACTGGAAAATTGAAGGTTTCCGTTGCCGGCATTAGGAACCACCGCATTCCATCCGAGGGATGCGAGGTTCGGTTTTATCTGACCATCCGCACTGGGGCCGTAGCTGCTGAAATTTCCGATATTTCCCAGGCTGTCCACGGCGCCGACGGAGATGACGCTATCCGCATCGGCAGGGGTGGTGATATATCTCCATGGGTTGTTACCTTCATTACCTGTGGCCGCGAAAAATAGAATTCCTTTTGCGGCTGCAATGTCGGCAGCCCTGGCGCTCATCGTAGTATTCCCATCCAGATCGTTGTAGGTATAATTATATATTGGATCCGAAAATTGGGTATATCCCAATGAGGCGGTAATAATATCAGCTCCGATACTGTCGGCTCTTTCAGCTCCGGCTGCGAGATAATGCTCTTCCACAGGAAATTCCGTACTGACATCCTCCGTCCGGAACAAAGAATAATTGCTTTCCGGGGCGGTTCCTACCAATGTTCCGGGAATATTCGCCGCCATCATGCTCAAACAAATCATACCATGATAAAAATCCTCTTTCACTTCTGCTTCATTGCTTACGAAATCCCAGGTATCAACTATCCTGCCATTCAATCGGATGCTGTCAAATGCCGATAATAAGTGATAATTGAAAAAACCTGCATCCAGTACCGCAATGTGATTGGATTCGCCCTTGAAGCCGCGATTGTGGAGGAATTGTCCCTGATGCAGATTGATCTGGCTGTAGGCGCGGCCATAAGAGTTGCCTGATTGTATGATGCCTTGCGGCAACTCAGGGAGAAGGGGCCCTCCCATTGAAAATTTTTCTGTTCTTGAAGAAGATTTTTGACCGATTGCAAAACTGTTCAGTACAAATGGGAATGATTTGATTTTTGCAAGTGCTATGCTGTCATTGGTTCTGATGGCCACCTGGTTCAGCCATTTGGATGCATTAAGGATCTGAACGTTTCCTGAAAGTCTGATACTGTCGATATAAGAAGGTGTTACAGGAAGGTCCGTACTGTCTATCGGGATATTTTGATTTACTCTTCTTTCAATTGATCGGTTTGAAAGGAAGGCTTGAGGGGACTGAAGGCTGAAAGGATTGGAACCCTTGTCACGAAAGCGGATGACAAACTGGCCGGGTTGGCCAAAAGCGAACGATCCGGAAACGATTTGAATCAACAACCACCAGGAGGCAATTCTCAACATGCCTCTAAATTAAAAAATATTAATGGTTGTCTTAACTATCGTAAGCCCATTTAACAAGTGTGGCTCCCCAGGTGAATCCTCCACCGAAGGCTGCCAGTACGATGTTATCGCCTTTTTTCAGTTTCTTTTCCCATTCCCACAAACAAAGGGGAATGGTAGCTCCGGTGGTGTTGCCGTATTTTTCGATATTGATCATCACCTTTTCAGGTGGCAGGCCCATTCTGTTAGCAGTGGCATCTATGATTCTCAGGTTAGCCTGATGGGGTACCAGCCAGGCGATATCGTCTGCCGTCAGATTGTTGCGTTGTATCAGCTCGTAACTGGTATCAGCCATTCCTTTTACAGCAAACTTGAAAACGGCTTGTCCTTCCTGGTAAACAAAATGTTCTTTGGCTCTCACGGTTTCTTCAGATGCAGGCTTTACTGATCCTCCGGCTTTCATGTGCAGATATTTTCTTCCGCTACCATCGGAACGAAGAATGCTGTCCATTATGCCAACCTTTTCTGAAGTCGCTTCCAGCAGTATCGCGCCTGCTCCATCACCGAAAATGATGCAAGTGGTGCGATCCGTATAATCAACGATGCTGCTCATTTTATCGGTACCTACCACAATTATTTTCTTATATCTTCCGCTTTCGATGAGGGCGGCAGCGGTAGTGACAGAATACAGTAATCCGGAACAGGCGGCTTCCACATCAAACCCAAATGCGTTTACCAGTCCCGCCTTGTCAGAAATGATATTCGCGGTAGCCGGAAAAGTCATGTCCGGGGTTACCGTCGCGCAAATAAGGCAATCTATTTCCGAAGGATCAATTTTTCTCTTGTTCAACAAGTCTTTTACGGCCTCGGCACCCATATGACTGGTTCCTAGTCCTTCGCCCTTCAGAATTCTTCTTTCAGAAATTCCTGTCCTGGTTTTGATCCACTCATCAGTGGTATCCACCATGGTTTCTAACTCCTTGTTTGTCAATCGATATTCAGGCAGATATGCTCCGAGTGCCGTTATTGCGGCATAAATTTTATCCATATGCTCTTAAATGATTTACAATATAAACCCGGAAACTAACTTTTCAAAGTTATTGGGAGGGACCTTTGTTGCCGACATGGAAACTTTGGAAAAAAAGAGTATTTTCGTAGCTGAAGCCCGGGAAAGTTATGTATGCCTATTTGCAAGGTAAGTTCACTTACAAAAATCCAGCCCTGGTCTACCTTGACGTTCAAGGCGTTGGATATGAGGTGAATATCAGCCTTAATACCTATGATTCCATCAGGGAATTAAATGAAGGAAGGTTGTTTACTTATTTGCAAGTCAAAGAGGATGCTCATACTTTGTTTGGGTTTTATGAAAAGGAGGAGAAAGAAATGTTCATGCATTTGATAGCTGTATCAGGTGTTGGAGCTACTACAGCCCGTATGATGTTGTCTTCCCTGAAGACAGAAGAGCTGCAAAGGGCCATTGTTGACGGAGACAAGATGTTGCTGGAGCGTATCAAGGGAATAGGCAGGAAGACGGCGGAGAGAATCGTGTTGGAGTTGAGGGATAAGTTGTCAAAAATGCCTCATAGTAAGGAAGTTAGGTCGATTCAGGGCAATAATCTGCAGCAGGATGCGTTAAATGCTCTGATGGCCCTTGGAATCGCAAGATCACAAGCGGAAAATTCAATTAACAAAATCATAAACCAGGAACCCTCAATCACAAAACTGGAAATCCTGATAAAAAAAGCCCTTCAAGCTATTTGAGTCTAAAGCTACCTAACTAATTTATTGGATGCCTTTGAAAAGGAGACTTTTCATTTCTGTAAGGACATATGGACTGTTGTTTCTTATGTTGGCCTTGCCGGGAATCAGCCATGCCCAGGGTACGGTGCAGGATTCCTCCGTGGTCAAAGGAAATGACAGTTTGCCATATCCTATTGCTGACAGGAGAGGGGATAGCTATTCTCAACCCTACAGGAATACCTTCGATCTGAAGCCTTCGGGATTGAAAGATTCTGTTGTATACGATCCTGCCACCCGCAGATACGTCATCTACGAAAAGATCGGAGGCCGATATTATCGCTCTCCGGTTTCTTACGGTTACAATGAATATTGGAAACTTAGAAATCAAAAAGCGGAACAGGATTATTTTCACAAACGCGCTAACATAACGAGCATCCTTAATCGAGGGAAATTTTCCCGGCCGAAATTATCCTTGTATGACGGGCTCTTCAATCGGTTATTCGGAAATGGAAAAATTGATATCACTCCTCAGGGCAATGTGGATATCATGACGGGCTATCAGGGGCAGAAAATCAACAACCCCACTTTGCCTGAACGTGCAAGAAACAACGGTGGATTGGATTTCAACATGAATGCCCAGGTGAATGTGAATGCTAGTATCGGTGATAAGCTCAAATTTCCCATCAACTATAACACTCTCGCCAACTTTGATCTGGATAACCAGTTGAAGCTGGATTATACCGGAAAAGATGATGAAATAGTAAAGCGATTTGAAGCCGGTAACATCAATTTCCCTTCAAGAGGAACCTTGATTCCGGGAGCACAGCAGCTCTTTGGACTGAAAACACAGTTGCAGTTCGGCAAGCTTTTCATTACAGGTGTTTTAGCCAATCAGAAATCGCAGCGACAAAGCGTGAATCTGCAGGGAGGAACTGCCGCCCAGCCCTTTGAAGTGAAAGCGGATGAGTATGAGGAAAACAGACATTTCCTGTTGTCTCAATATTTCAGGAAGAGCTATAATAGCATCATGTCCAATTTGCCGGCTATCACCAGTCCTTTTCAGATATTAAGGATGGAGGTTTGGGTGACAAATAGAACCGGTGCTACCCTGGATACAAGGGACATAGTGGGTTTAGCTGATCTGGGTGAAATCAAACCTTATGATTCTGCCAACATCAATGTGCTAACATCACAGGAAGCTCCCTCCAACAATACCAACGACTTGTATGGGAAAATCATCGGTCTGAATGAGGTCCGAAATCCATCGCTGGTGTTCAGCAAGCTGGTCAACCTCGGAATGAAGCCCGTGCAGGATTTTGAAAAGACTTTCGCGAGGAAACTTGACTCTACACAATATACCTTCAACCGTCAATTGGGTATGCTGTCCTTGAGTCAGCCCTTGCAAACCGATGAAGTATTAGGAGTGGCTTTTCAGTATTCCTTTAACGGAAAGATTTTTCAGGTGGGAGAGTTTTCTCAGGATATTCCGCCTGATACCACCACTGCCAATCAGAAAATACTATTCCTGAAATTGCTGAAAGCCACTTCACAAAGACCCAATCTTCCGATCTGGGATCTGATGATGAAAAACGTTTACAGTATCGGTTATGGAATGCTTACTCCAACCGATTTCAAGCTGGATGTATTATACCAGGAGCCCGGACTTGGAAGCAAGCGATATGTTCCTTTCGGGGATAAGAATCTTGGTTTCCCTTTGATATCGCTGATCAATCTTGACAGATTGAATTCTCAGCTGGATCCGCAGCCGGACGGCGTTTTTGATTATGTGGAAGGGTTTACCGTGGTTTCATCGTTCAGCAGAGTGGTTTTTCCTGTACTGGAGCCTTTTGGTCGCGATCTTGCCGGTCAGCTTTACAATGTCGTTCCATCCACCATAGGAGATACCCTTTTTTATGCATTGTATGACTCCATCAAGGTGGTTGCCCAGCAATTCCCGAATCTTAACCGTTTTGTTCTGAAAGGGCTCGCCAAAACCTCAGGTACTTCAGATATCAGTATCGGATTCAACATTCCGCCCGGTTCCGTGACAGTATCGGCAGGTGGTCGTGTATTGCAGGAGGGAGTGGATTATGATATCAATTATGATCTCGGTACCATCCGCATGACCAATCAGGCCATTTTGAATGCGGGATTACCGGTACAAGTGAATTTTGAGAACAATGCCACATTCGGTTTGCAGCAGCGCAATTATATGGGACTTCGGTTTGATTATCTCGCAAAGAATCGGGCAAAAGAACAGCTCACCATCGGTGGATCGATTGTGAGGTTGGGAGAAAGACCATTCTTCACCAAAGTGAATTATAACGAAGACCCTATCCGCAACACCATGTATGGATTGGATCTGAATTATCGCAAGGAGATGCCCAGATTTTCCCGCCTGCTTGATAAATTGCCATTCTACAGCACCACGGCGCCATCTTCGATCAATGTTTATGCAGAAGCCGCCATGTTAGATCCGGGCCACGCTCCCCAGATCGGTCGTGGTAAAAACGGATTGGTTTATATCGATGACTTTGAGGGGAGCAGGGCAGGTATCGACTTGCGCTTCCCGCCGATTTCATGGGCTCTGTCCTCGGTTCCTGCAGGTGCCACCGATAGAGGCAGTGATGTGGAATTATTTCCTGAAGCCAAAGCCAACAGCGACCTGAATTATGGAAAAAGCAGGGCTAAATTGGCCTGGTATCAGATTGAACAAACGCTTCAGCAATTCAAGGGTCCCAATAATCCCATTGGATCGAATGTTGAATTACTGAGTGATCCGAGAACAAGGCAAGTGTATCAGAAAGAAATTTTCCCCCAGCGTACTACGGGATTTGGAGAAAGTCAACTGGTTACTTTTGACCTTGCATTTTATCCTAATGACCCCGGTCCTTACAATTATGAGACCTCACCGCTGAAAATAGGCGCAGACGGTAAATTGCTAAATCCGCGCAAGAACTTCGGGGGCTTGATGCGTGGTCTTGACCAGACGGACTTTGAGACCGCCAACATCGAATTCATTGAATTCTGGGTACAGGATCCTTTCATTAAAAATCCAAACTCCAACGGAGGAAAATTATATTTCAATCTTGGTAATATTTCTGAGGATGTGTTGAAGGATGGTCGTCGTTTTTATGAAAACGGACTGCCGACGCCTAATGCCCCGTCTCCGATTGACACTACGGTTTGGGGAAAAGTTCCCAGAAATCCGATCCAAGTGACCAACGCTTTCAGTAACATACCTGATGATCGCGCATATCAGGACGTAGGTTTTGACGGGATGAGCGATACTGCCGAAGAAAGAAAAAGAAGCGATTTCCTTTCCTCACTTGCTGCCAATTTCGGTGTCAATTCCGCGATTTATCAGAAGGCATTGCGTGATCCTTCTTCGGATAATTATACCCATTATCGTAATAGTGCATTTTCCGGTAATGACGGTATCTTGACCCGATACAAGAATTTCAACGGTCCCGATGGCAATTCGCCGATTTCAGGCGGAGAGTTTTCCTCCGCGGCCACTTTGTATCCTGATGCCGAGGATCTGAACCGGGATAATACACTTAATGAAACCGAAGAGTACTTCCAGTATATAGTGGATATCAAACCTACCACGGCTCCGGAGATGCAGAAGGGTCTCAATTATATCGTGGATAAGAAAGTGGTCTCTATCACACCGGCTAATGGTGTACAGCGACAAGAGACCTGGTATCAGTTCAGGATTCCTATCAGCAATTACGAAAGGAAAGTGGGTAATATCCCTGACTTCAAATCCATCAGGTTCATCCGTATGTTCCTTACTGATTTCGATGATAGCGTGGTGCTCCGATTCGGGACGCTGACGCTTACGCGTAATATGTGGAGGAGTTTCAAATACAAAATTGATTCGACAGGGACTTATTCCCCAACCTCCTCCACCGTGTTGGATGTAGGTGCGGTCAATATCGAGGAGAATGACAGAAGGGTGCCATTGCCTTATCGTACTCCCAAGGAAATCGAGCGTGTGCAGACTCAGAGCAACAATGGTGTCAATTTGCTGCTGAACGAGCAAGCCATGAGTCTGAGATTTTGTAATCTTGCGAAAAATGATGCAAAAGGGGTTTTCCAGACTTTCCCCAACAGGGATTTAAGGCAGTTCAAGAAGCTGCTGATGTATATTCATGCTGAATCCGCCCTGAATCCTGCCAATACCATCAAAGATGATGATTTGACGGCCGTGGTGAGGCTGGGTACTGATTTTGTAAGCAATTATTATGAGATCAGGATACCGCTGAAGCTGACTTCACTCACCAATTCCTTGGCTCCGGATTCGGATACGTACAATGATAGTCTTTGGAATCCGGCCAACTCCCTAGATCTGGATCTTCCAAAGCTCATGCGGTTGAAACAGCGGCGCAATGTTTCCGGATCCATTAATAATGTATATCGGGAAACGCAAGCTAACGGTCATGTATACTCGGTTTTGGGAAATCCCAATCTCGGAGAAGTCAGGGGTATTCTGCTGGGTGTGGAAAACAGTAATTCGCCTTCCGCCTGCGGTGAGGTTTGGGTGAACGAACTCAGGCTCTCTTCTCTGGATGAAGAAGGCGGCTGGGCTGCATTAGGAAGGGTTGATATGAACCTTGCGGATCTTGGTACTCTTTCCTTGTCCGCCAACGCGCACTCCGCCGGATTCGGCACCCTCGAACAAAGAGTCAATGAGCGCTATCGCGATGATTTCCTGCAATTTGATGTGGCGGCCAATGTGGAAATGGGTAAATTGTTACCTAAGAGCACAGGCTTATCTATTCCCGTATATGCCGGGTATTCGCAAACGGTCAGCACTCCGGAATATGATCCCTACGATCAGGATATTACCCTTAAGGAAAAATTACAGTCAGCCACCAGAGCCCAGAGGGATTCCATCCGCGAGGCTGCTGTGGATTTTACCTCTATTAAGACCTTGAATTTCACCAACGTAAAGAAAAATAAGACCAATGACAAGAAGCCGCGTATTTATGATGTTGAAAACATAGATCTGAGCTATTCCTACATGAAGACGGAGAGCCACACTCCGTTAATCGAAAACAACGAGGTCACTAAACACAGGGGCGCACTGGGTTATAACTTCTCCGCTGAGCCTAAATATTATGAACCGCTGAAATTCATTTTTAAGAAATCCAAAACCAAATGGTTTGACTTGTTCAAGGAATTGAACTTCAACCTCGTGCCTTCCCAAATTACAGTACGCGCTGACGTGAGCCGGCAGTTCGGTGCCATCAGGCCCAGAAGCGTCGGTGCGTCGAAATATGCCATACCGGAGACTTATGACAAATGGTTCGTTTTTCAACGCGACTATATCTTCAGGTATAACCTGACGCGCTCCATCACTATGGACTTCAATGCCACCAATAATTCCAGGATCGATGAACCTAATGGCAGGATTGATACCAGGGAAAAGAAGGATACCGTATGGAGGAACCTGCTTAAGGGAGGAAGAAATACCCTCTATAACCAGACGGCCAGTGCCGCTTATACCTTACCAACCAACAAGCTTCCTCTGACCGACTGGACCACTGTCAATTTGAAATATCAGGCAGTCTATCGGTGGATTGGAGCTTCCAGACTTGCCGTGAATCTTGGAAATATTGTTGAAAACAGCAGTCAGCAGGAAGTGATGGCTCAGTTTGATTTCAACAGGCTTTATCAAAAATCAAAATGGTTGTCAAGGCTGGACCAGCCTTCCAAGGAAGAGGATAAGGAGCGTTGGAAAAACAGGATTACCAAATCAAAAGATACAGTCACACTCAAGAGCGGACGAAAGGTTGTCAGGGTCAAGAAAAAAGTAGACAAAGGTGCCGTGCCATATATCAGCTTTGGTCCAAGAATCATTGGAAAATTACTAACAAGTGTCAAGCAGATTAGTGCAGGCTATGCTGTCACCGCCAGTACCCGACTGCCCGGATACATGGACAGTACCCAATATGTAGGACAGAATTTTCGCAGTAATGCTCCCGGCCTGGATTTCATCATGGGTATGCAGCCCGATACGGCATGGCTTAATAGAAAATCTCGACAAGGTTTGCTTACGCTGGATACCAACTTTAATTCCATGTTCCAGCAAACCTATACCCAAAGAACCGATTTCAATGCACAGCTTGAACCGATCAGGGATCTTTCTGTCACCATCAATATGAGTCGTAATTTCAGCAAGAATTACTCGGAAACATTCCGTTTTATTGATACCACCGGCGGATCAAACAGGAAATTCATGCACCTCAATCCTTATTCAACCGGATCATTTGATGTTACTTATATCAGCTTCAAGACTCTTTTCGGAAAATTTGATCCGAACAGGGTATCAAATACCTTCCGACAGTTTCAGGATAACAGGGCGGTTCTCTCCCGCCGAATGGGTAAACTGAATCCTAACAGCGGAGGACCCCCGGGATCTGATGGTTATTATTATGGTTACGGAAAATATGCGGTGGATGTGCTGATACCTTCATTTGTAGCTGCATATACCGGTCAGGATCCTGAAAACGTTTTTCTGATCAAACAGGGGAATCCAAGGACAAGTACAAATCCATTCAGGTCTATCATGCCTTTGCCTAATTGGAAATTGGATTATACGGGACTCTCTCGTATTCCTGCTCTACAAAAATGGATCAGCAATTTCACTTTGTCGCATAGTTATAATTGCAACTTGAGTATGAACGGATTCACTTCAGCTTTGTTTTATTCAGATATTGATCCGATTACAGGAGTGGCGACAGGTTTCCCCACTTTTTATGACACCGTTTCCAAAAACTTCATTCCATACTTCCTGGTGCCTAATGTCAGTATTCAGGAGCAATTCGGGCCTTTGGCGGGTTTTGATATCATGCTGACGAATCAGTTCCAGGCTAAGTTCGAATACAGCAAATCAAGACAGCTCAGCCTTAGTCTTAATGACTATCAGTTGAGCGAAGTGCGCAGTACGGAAACTGTTGTTGGGATGGGGTATCGTAAACGTGGAATGAAATTGCTGGCCGGTTTGAAGCTGCCGAAATTCCTCAGCAAAAGCGGGTCATCAAAGCTGGATAACGAGATTAATTTCAGATTCGACTTCAGGGTAAGGGATAATGTCAACAGTAACAGCAAGCTTGATCAGGAGAATACATTCGCAACAGGAGGCAGCAAAGAAATTACCATCAGTCCTTCAGTGGACTATTTTCTTAATAACAGGATCAATATCAAATTGTATTTCGATCAAAGAAAAGTGACGCCTTATATTTCTTCAAGTGCTCCTACTACTAACACGCGGGCCGGCGTTCAAATTAGGATATCCCTGGCTCAGTAAGCAAATGAAAGTAGATGTGAAAGTAATCGCCGAAAGTGCTAACGGATCAATGTGACCGTTCCTTTAACCTTCACCTTCTTTTTCTTGTAATCAATTCCCTCTGCCATCCAAACGTAAGTTCCGGGATCCTGTTCCTTGCCTCCGAAGCGTCCATCCCAGCCCTTTGATCTTTCTTTGGTGGAGAAGAGCATCTGGCCATAACGGTTATATACACTGAAAAGATCAAGCGAAATCATACCGATTGGAATCGGTCTGAAAATATCATTCAAGCCGTCTCCGTTAGGAGTAAACGCATTAGGCATCTGAATGCCCGCGGGGAAAGAATAATATCTGATATTTATCGTATCATAATCGAAACAGCCTGGTCCGTCAGTGACTTTCAAAACATATTGGATATCACTTTTGGGAAGTGCTATCGGATTTGAGATATTTGGATTGTTTAGCCAGGTGGATGGATCCCATAAATAAATACTGCCTCCCGTACCTTGTAACTGAAGCGGTTGACCGGCTACTACTGCGGTATCTCTGGGTCCTGCATCCGCTTTCACATCGTATACCGTAATGCTAACACTGTCGAAAGAGGGTTTGGGACATCCTTTGTTATCTCTCACGGCTACCGTATAAACAATGGAATATTGCGGCTGATTCACAGTGGGCCGGGCGATACTATTGTCACTTAGAAACGTCGAAGGTTGCCATAGATAGCTGTTTCCGCCTGTTGCTGTAATGATTGCAGATCCGCCAATGCAAATGGAAGTATCCCTTTCGGCTCTTGCATCCGGGTAGGGTATGGCAATGACTTTTACCTGGTCATTCTTGAAACATTTATTACTGATACTAGCCTTAACGGTGAAGAAGGTCAGGGAGTCCACGGGTGTCGCGGTTGGTGCTATTGATCTTGGGTCATCCAGCAGGCTCGAAGGACCCCATTCAAAATACAGGGCATTCGTGGCAGCTCTGAGTTGCACGGGGTCAGACAGGCAAATGATGGTGTCATTACCCGCTGAAACGAGGGCATCAATCACTACATTGACCCTGACGGAATCTTTAGTGAAACATCCGTTGGAGTCGGTATAGGCAGCATAATAGGTAGTGGTGATATCGGGACTGATGAGTGTGCTGAAACTGTTTTTATTTCCTATCTCATAATCGGGCGACCAAGTGACAGAACCGCCTGACCCCCCTACAGCGTTGATCCTTAAGGTGTCAACGGTGCAAATGAGTGTGTCTTTCGGGCTGATATTGAATTCAGGTTTCTCCAGAATTTCAATCTTCTTGCTGATGGTGTCCAGGCATCCTTTGCTATTACCTGTAATCAGCGTGACATCATAGATACCGGGTGTTGAATAACTATAGGTGGGATTCTGAATGACACTGGTGTCATCAGTGATACTTGAAACCCCGAAGTCCCAGCGCCAGTAATTGACGTTTCCAAACTGACTTGTTGTTTCATCCTGAAGCGGGTATGGCTGATTGATACAAAAAACAGCAGGGCCGTCAAAATCAGGTATGAATCCGGGATAAACTTTGATACGCGAAAAGGCTGAGTCGGAGCAAGGGTCTCCACGGTTAACAACCAGCTTTATGGTGAAAATTCCCGTATCAGAAAAAACATGGGTAGGTGTTTTAATGGTTGAAATATTGGCTGCTCCTGATCCGGGATCACCAAACTCCCAGTAATAGGTTTGATTGAGGGGCGAGTTATTGAGATTTGAAAAAGTATATCTGAAATCGCCGCAGGTGATGTATTCAGGATTGAGTTCGGTGCCTGCAAAATCGCAGGAGGCTACGGTGATGATATAATCCTTTCTGTGCTCACCGATGTAAACCCCGTTTCGGTAAACACTGATGCAAACAGATACGACATATTTTCCCTCGTCAGGAGCTATTCCGCTGATGATTCCGGTTTTACTGTCTATAGTGACCTTGCTTCCCAAAGGATTGTCTGCGGTAAAGCCATTTCTGTAATTGATGAATCCGTAAGGAGGAGGGGCAGGAGAGGTAAATGAAGCGTCCGTGGCGTTGCCTCCATTATAAGCTCCGCAAAATCCGTATACCAGTGAATCTTGTGGATCGGGGTCTTCTGCACTGAAGTCCAGTCGGAATGGTTTCTTGAAGCAGATCACATCTACTCCCACGCTGAACTGAGGACTATTATCTATTACCGGAGGTATGACTGCGGTAAAGGTGCTGCCTACACCGGAGGGATCAGAATTATTCAAATTACTGATGCGGCAGCAAGTTTGAAAAGCTACCGTATATCCTCTTACATTGGCAGGAAGCTCTATTTCGAAAGTGCTGTTGGTTTCAGTTTCAGAATATATCCCCACCTTGTAGTCAAGCAGAGGAGGGTTTGTCAGGCATTTCGGCTGTGGGTTCTTAGGAACATTGATCGCAGCGGAACGATAAATGAGATAGTATCTGTTATTGAGCAACAGGCTGTTATCATTATTGAAGATTCCTACACTCACCCTGTCCGGTAGGGGAGCGCAAGATTGGCCCCCAAAACTCTGACAGTTCTCGTCTCTGAAAAGTTTCACCACAATCCTGTAAATCCTGGAATTGGGAGTATTGCCGGGTCGTGAATATTGATAGATGATTTCTCCACCTGTGATGTGAAGTGCCTGGACATTGTTCCAAATAAGGCAAAGCAGGATAAGGGGTAAAAATCTTTTCATTACCAATGTGCAGGACGAAATTAGACTAAAAACGCCCTACTAAAGTTTAATCATTGCCCTAGGGATGCTAAAAAACTGCCAAAATGATGCCTGAAAGCCAATGGTTCTTCTAGCATTCCCATATGCGACGTATTTCGGAGTATGCTAAAATGGCAGCAGGGGGATAAATGCGATTGCTCAAGGCTTTGTGAAAAGGGGACAGCCTGATCATGACGGCCTGATATGATACAAACGGGTACCTGAGATTCTGTCAGCACTTTTCTTCGGTCGGGTCTATTCATCATTGCCTCGTAGTAACCGCAAAGAACCAACGGATCAATATTCGCCGCCTCCTCCATCAAATATTGAATTTCTTTTTCATGAGTGTTGACGTCATGAAAAAGTCCGGGTATGGCTGTTTTTAAAAAGGCTTCGCTACCATTGCTTAGCAGGAATGTTATCGCCTTTTTTCGGTTGGCTTTTTTCTCTTCGCTGTCAGCAAATGCCGTGGAATGAATCAGCCCCCATCCCTTGAGGCACTCTGGATATTTTTCTGCCAGCGCAAGTGTGATATATCCGCCCATGCTATGGCCAAGTAATATGATTTGCTCATTGCTGATAGAGGATATCATTTCATGAATCAAGCCCGCATAAGCTTCCATTCCGGAGGCTTTGTCAGCAAATGCCGGTGAATAGCCGCTTCCCGGCAAATCGGGAATAATGAAATGATATTGTCCTGAAAAAGCCTTCGCCGTGTCTTCCCAGATTGTTCCGCTTTCTCCGAAACCATGTAATAAAACCACCGTTTTTCCAGATCCGGATTGGCGAAAAAAAATCCTGCCCTGCTCGCCTGAGAATTCCTTAATCTGCATTTGTCAAGGTTTGCTTCTGAGTCTGAAAAAACTGATGGCAATCAAATGGATGATAAAGGGAATCAGTGCCACATTCAGCCGCTGGGGAAGGAATGCCCATGACAGCAAGAGGCATAGAAGGAAAACTACATTCAGTTTGAAATATCCTTTTACTATGGAATGCGAGGAGGGCATGAAGACCATGATAAGGTGCATCGGCCAAGCCCATAGTAGGTTGTAATTGTCCTTTGTCATTTTATGATCAGTAGCCACCCACATCATAATCAAAAGAAAGCCAAGCAGCCCGGTTAGGAACAGGTTGAGTTTATCCCACCCTTCCGCGATTGTTCTTAACTTTTGATTCTTACCGGCTCTCAATCCTATAGTGATCACTAGCATCAAGGAGAAAAAAACAATAGGGGTAAACCATTCATCACTGAAAGCGGCTTTTCCTGCGGAGTACCTATTTTCTCCTTGTACAAGGCCATAGTTTCTGCAACTGTCAACGGCAAGCATGAGATTATCCGGTAAAAACTGCTGTTGGGAGGAGGTCATTATCCTGTCTGTTTTTGCCCCCAGTAAAATATCGATACCGAGCTTGCTCCACTCTTTGTTGCCTTTATCCAGGTAGAGATGAATAGCATCTCGGAAGGAGGTCGAGGGATCCATTACACCGGGCAGGATGGGGCGGGGATTTCTGATTTTTTCAATCAGGTCTCTCAGTCTTGTAGTGCAATTGTCCAGGAAAAAATCATATAGGTAATAACGGTTATTTTCCTGAAGATTTTCGTTCAGCCATTGTTGCAGCAATTTTTTCTCTTCGGGTGAAAGCATCAGAACTTGCTCCCTGATATCTCTGCTGGACGCCAGATAGGAAAAGCTGAAATCATTGAAGTCTTCCGTGCTAAGGTAATAGAGAAGCTTGCCTCTCATGAATTTCAGATAAAAGTCTTTCTCTCCGAAATTGAATGTTCCGAAATTGTAAACGATATCAGAAACGCTGTTGCTGTCCGTTATCCGAAGAGCGCTATGTCCGAATATGGAGTATAACTCATCACCGGGTGAACAGGTCAACAGAGAAACTCTGAGTCTTGAACTGTCCTGGGAATAAGTGGCATAGGGATTCATTGTTGCCCAAAAAACCACAAGGGTCAGGCAAGTCAGTTTCATCGCCCTGCGAAGTCTTGAAACTTTTGCTGTCATCTTGAATAATTAGGAGCTTCTTTGGTGATAGCTATATCGTGCGCATGGCTTTCTCTCATACCTGCATTGGTGATTCTGATGAATTCAGCCTGTTGAAGAGCTTTGATATTTTTCGCACCGCAATAACCCATACCGGCCCGAAGTCCTCCGGTGAACTGATGGGTGACCTCGCGGAGTGATCCTTTGAAGGCCACTCTGCCCTCGATTCCTTCCGGAACGAACTTTTTCTTATCCTCTTCTTTATCCTGAAAATAGCGGTCGCTGCTTCCCTGTGCCATGGCTCCCAGGGATCCCATGCCCCGGTATTGCTTAAACTTTCTGCCCTCGTAAATGATGGTTTCTCCCGGGCTTTCCTCCGTACCTGCAAAAACATTTCCCATCATTACGCAATCCGCTCCGGCGGCAAGGGCTTTCACCATATCTCCGGTATATCGTATGCCGCCGTCGCTGATGATGCCGACGGATCTTCCTTTCAGTGCTGCTGCCACTTCCATGACCGCGCTGATCTGTGGTACACCCGTTCCCGCCACAATACGGGTAGTGCAAATGGAGCCAGGACCTATGCCCACCTTCACCGCGCTCGCACCCGCATCCGCCAGCGCTTTCGCTCCGGCAGCCGTGGCCACGTTACCGGCAATCACCGGTAAATTTTTATATTTTTTACGGATGTTCTTCAAGGCATCCATCACTCCCTTGGTATGACCATGGGCGCTGTCAAGGCAAATCAGGTCCACACCTGCTTTGTGCAGGGCATCCACTCTGTTCATATAATCATTGCTGATACCGACGCCAGCTCCTGTCAGCAGCCTTCCGTACTGGTCTTTGATGGCCAGGGGATGACTTTTTATTTTAAGGATATCCCCGAAGGTGATGAGGCCCGTCAATTTCCCGGCCTTGTTCACCACCGGTAATTTTTCAATTTTGTTTTTCTTGAAAACCTGCTCTGCTTGTCGAAGACTGGTGCCCTCGGGAACCGTCACCAGATTTTTTGAAGTCATCAGGGCACTTACTTTCTGGCGCATGTCATTCTCCAGTCTCAAATCCCTGTTCGTTAGAATGCCTACCAGCTTTCCGCTTTTTTCAACAATGGGAATGCCTCCGATATTGTTCTCCTGCATGAGTCTTAAAGCTTCGCCAACAAAGGCGTCAGGACCTAGTGTCACAGGATCCATGATCATTCCGCTTTCGCTGCGTTTTACCCTTCGTACCTGTTCTGCTTGCTGGTCGATGGACATGTTCTTGTGCAGGATGCCCAGTCCTCCTTCCCTGGCAAGTGCAATCGCCAGATTGGCCTCGGTCACCGTATCCATGGCAGCACTCAGCATCGGAATATTGAGGCGAATGGTTTCCGTGAGCCGGGTGGAGATGTCCACGTCTTTTGGAAGTATTTCCGAATAGGCAGGAATCAGTAAAACGTCATCGAAAGTGAGGCCTTCCTGAAGGAAAATTTGTCGGTTGGAACCGGAGCGGGAGATTTTTTTGGCAGACATGTGCAAAAGTAATTCAAAAATTTAAACTGCCGGGAGACCTCTTTCCGGCATGAACTTTTTCCCAGGAAGTGTTTTGACCAGTGATTGCATTTCCAGATTCAGCAGCGCTGCGGCCAGCTTGCCCTGATTCAATCCGGTTCGGTATTTCAGACTGTCGATGTCGCATATTTGTTCCTGAATGGCGCGTAAAACCATTCTCTCCTCTTCCGTTAGCGGGGGAAACAGAAATGTTTGTTCAACTTGTTTTCTTGAATTGGCATCTGTCCATCCCATTCTTTCCGTGAGTTCCCGGGCACAGGTGATCAAGGCGGCCTTATGCTGCATCACCAGATCATGACAGCCCCGGGATTTGGGGTTGTCAACGGCGCCCGGATAGGCAAATACCTCGCGGTCATATCCATTGGCAAGGTCGGCGGTGATGAGTGATCCGCCTTTTTCTCCTGATTGTATCACCACCAGACCATCGCACATACCGGCTACGATACGGTTACGACGGGGGAAATTCTGCTTGTCGGGTGAGGTGCCACTGAGAAAATCAGTCACGAGCCCTCCCTGCCTCACCATCTGGGCTGCCATTGATTTGTTTTTCCAGGGATAGATTCTGTCGAGTCCATGTGCCAATGCCGCCACGGTTGGCAGTCCCTCTGTCAGGGCTTTGCGATGGGCGATGCTGTCGATGCCATATGCCAGTCCGCTCATGATCATTACATCCATGGCTGCAAGGTCTGCAATGAGTTTCTCACACAGGGTTTTTCCGTATTCATCTGAATTTCGTGTACCCACTACCGATATGATTCTGGGATGGTTCAGATCCGCATTTCCGAGATGATAAAGCATCACCGGACAATCATATGCTTGCAGCAGTCTTTTGGGGAAGCCGGGGTCGAGGAAAAACAAAGGTTGGATGGAGTGATTCTCGATGAAACGGATTTCTGATTCGCATCTTTTGAAATCCCTGAATTTGCTGATGGCGGAAGCTCTTTGTTTTCCGATGCCTTCCAGTTTTTCCAGTTTTTTTGCCGGACTGTTGAATACGGTTCGTGCGTCTCCGAAATGATTGATGAGAGCTCTGGCATGCACATCGCCAATGCCCGGCACAAGGCTGATGGCGATCCGGTAAATCAGATCGTTGTTCATAGAGTGAGGCAATATTAGTGATTTCAGTTTGAAATCACCCGAAGCTCGGTGCGCCGGTTCAGTGCCTTGCCTTTCTCCGTATCGTTGCCTGCTACCGGTTTAGTGGAGCCGAAACCGCGGTTGCTCATGCGGCCGGAGGCGATGCCTTTGCCGGTGAGATATTCCGTCACAGCCTTGGCCCTGTTAAGGCTTAGCGTATTGTTGTCGGCCGCGCTGCCCACATTGTCGGTATGGCCGCTGATTTCGATTTTAAGATTCGGGTTCTCCTGCATCAGCGTCACCAGCAGGTCGAGTTCAGCCGTCGATTCAGTCTTCAGACTGAACTTATTCTGGTCAAAGAAAATATTCTTCAGTACGATGTTGGCACCTGCCACCACAGGTTGTAACGGTATGTTGATTACCAGGGGGCGAAGCAGGCTGTCGCTGCGAAGTGAAAAGTTCTCTGAATAAAACAGGTAGCCTTTCCTCCTGACGCTGAACGCATAATCTTTCCCGTGCGGGAGCGGTAGCAGATAATCACCCTCCTCATCTGTTTGCAAAGAATAGATTTGTCTTCGTGTATTGATATCCGTTAAGTCAATCCTCGAGGGAAGCCCTGCGCCTGTCTTGGCATCTGTCACTTTCCCTTTCACCCAGATGGTGGCTGCTGCGCTGTATTCCTTTCGGATGTTGAATTGATAAAGGTCGAGTCCGCCTCTGCTGTCGCTCCTGTCGCTGGCATAGTAGGCGGTTTGTCCGTCCGCTGCCACGATGAGGGATCCCTCCTCGTCCATGGTATTGATAGGGTACCCTAGGTTTTTTGCTTCACTCCATTGCCCGGCACTGTCTCTCCTTACCAAAAAAATATCGGCGGCTCCGTAGCCCATATGCCCGTTGCTGTTGAAATAAAGGGATTGGTTGTCGGCATGTATGAAGGCGGATCCCTCGTCTCCGTCGGTATTGATGGAGGGACCGAGATTTTCAGGTTTGCTCCATTTGCCGGTGGGCAGCAGATGGCTTACCCAGAGGTCTTTCCCTCCGTACCCTCCGGGACGGTTACTTGAAAAATAAAGATCCTTCTTGTCGGGAGAAAGAGATGGAGATGATTCCCAGTATTCCGAGTTGATGGCATCACCCAGGTTGCGGGGCTCGCCCCATTCTCCGTTCTTGGCCTGTGTGGCGAGATAAAGATCGCAGCTACCCATTCCTTCAGGGTAGTTGCATCCTGCAAAAACCAGCCAGCGGCCATCCTGAGAGATGTTTTGCGCTCCTTCGTTATAGTTGGTATTGATCATTCCCTCCAGCGGAGTCGATTTTTTCTTGATTTTCTGATTCAATTCGCTTTCAAAAAAATCCTCATCGTTTTCCACTCTTCGGGTATAGATCAGCTTGCTGCCGTCGATGGTGAGCGAAGGATAATATTCCAGGCTGGAGGAATTGATTTCATCTCCGAGATTCAGGGGCTCGAACTGATAGGCCGTATCGTGTTCCTGTCCGAAGCGAATGGCAAATTCATAAACGCTTTTTCTGTATCCGGCGGCTCTTCTGCTTTTCTCATTGATGCCCGGTATGGCAAGAAATCTCTCTACGGCTTCATCGGCCTTCACAAACGCCCCCGTTCCGGCCAGTGAGATGGAATAGGGTAACAAATAGGGGAGTGTGTAAACCGAATCCAGGCCGATGGCTCTTTCAAAATCGTCTATGGATTCACGGTAGTTTTTCATTTCAGCGTTCACGCCTGCTCTCGAGAGATAGGCGTCTACCAGTTTCCCGTCTATTTTTATGGCTTGTGTAAAGTGCAGGAGCGCATCCTTCAGGTCCCCTGCATCAGCCGATTCGAGACCCAGCGTATATTCTGCCGCAGCTTTTTTACCCACTTTTTCCGGCTTATACCATTGCGCATAAATAGGTGAATGGCTGATGAGCGATATCAGAAGGAAAGAGGTGAATAATCTGGTCATGACGTTAAGATAACGGGAATTTGTATCGGCCTGTATTGGTCCGTTGTTAAAATTGATCAGGGTATGTGTAAATACTTATGTATTTGCATTGAAAGTTCCCATTTCGGGTGCTGTTTGATGTATTCCAGAATGAGGGGCAGCATTTCCGCTGATTTTTCCCATTCCGGCTGCAGATAAAGTTTGCAACCGGGTTTGACGGTTTCAGCATGTTTTTCCGCCCATTCGAAATCAGATTTGTGATAAATCACCACTTTGAGTTCGTCAGCCTTGGCCAGTGTGCCGGGCAGGGCGGGTTTGAATTTTTTGGGCGACACGCAGATCCAGTCCCATTGTCCGCTGACAGGATAAGCGCCCGAGGTTTCCAGATTGGTTTCAAGGCCTTGCTCCCTGCATTGTTTGGTCAACTCCTCCAGATCATACATCAACGGTTCCCCACCCGTGATGACTACCATTTTTGCAGGTGTCTCTTTGACAGGGCCGATTATATCCTTCACTGTTTTCAACGGATGGGCGGAAGCATCCCAGCTTTCCTTCACATCACACCAGACGCAACCCACGTCGCATCCTCCGAGCCTGATGAAATAGGCGGCTCTTCCCTGATGGTAGCCCTCGCCCTGAAGGGTATAAAATTGTTCCATCACAGGCAGAAGTGAATTCATCACACTCATAATAGGAAAAATATTCGGTGTCAGTTTTTGATCATGTTATTATGTACCTGCCAGGCTCTGTAAGTGTTCATCATCAGGGCCGCAATCGTCATGGGGCCCACGCCGCCGGGCACGGGAGTGATGTAGCTGCATTTTGGCGCTACGGCTTCGTAGTCGACATCTCCCGTGAGTCTGAAGCCGGATTTTTTTGCGGGGTCTTCGATTCTGTTGATGCCCACATCAATCACCACGGCCCCTTCTTTTACCATATTGGCTTTCACGAAGCCGGGTTTGCCGATCGCAGCCACGACGATATCCGCCTGTCGACACATCCCGGCGATATCTTTACTTCGACTATGCAATACCGTTACCGTGCAATTTCCCGGGCTGGAGTTCCTTCCCAGCAATATGCTCATCGGTTTGCCTACAATGTTGCTTCTGCCGATGATCACGGCGTGTTTTCCCTCGGTGGGGATGCCATAATGTTCCAGCAGCAACATGATGCCATAGGGCGTTGCCGGTATGTAACAGGGTACACCCTGCAATAGCTTGCCCGCATTCACGGGGTGAAAGCCATCCACATCTTTCGAAGGATCAACGGCCTCCAATATCGCCAATTCGTCAATCTGCGATGGAAGCGGCAGCTGCACCAGGATGCCATCCACCTTGTCATTCTGATTCAGTTCTTTGATCTTGTCCAGTAATTCCTTCTGGCTGATTCCGGACTCGAATTTGAACAGGCTGCTTTCAAATCCGGCTTCTTCGCAGCTGCGGATTTTACTCGCCACATAGGTTTCTGACGCGGAATTGCTTCCAATCAGGATGGCGGCAAGATGTGGACGTCTCCATTGGCTGTTCTCATTCAGCTTTTCTCTTAGCTTTTCCTTTATGGTTTGCGAAACCAGTTTGCCGTCCATTATTTGCATGCCCAAAATTAATCAAGTTGGGCTGAATAAATTTTGGCATCAAGTTCATGTTCACCTCCTGCGGCTGAAGAACTTTGTCGCTTAATTATCCGTACATGAATAACAGCTTTAGGGCGATTTGGCTGGCAGCTACCTTTTATTTATTGCTTCCGGACAGACTTTCGGCCCAGTCATTTGCTGCAAGCGGGTTGTTTTGTTTTGACAAGTCGCCCGACAACATCTTATTGTTCCATCGATATCCCTCGATGCTGGCAAGGCTGCCATCAGGGGTTGCGGGATTGTATGCCGAGCAGCCTTATCTGTTGGATGGTCTTCGTAATTATTACCTCGGATATGGATTTTGTACAGAGGCAGGAAACATGGCCTTGCTGATGCAGCATCAGGGAAATGAATACAATCAATATCAAAAGATTTCTTTTACGTATGGGCGAAATTTGGGTTCCGGTATGGAAGTCGGCATTCAGGTCCACTTGCACAATGAAAGGTTTTCGGGTTATTCCGTGCGCCGCGTGCTGAGTGGTTCCTTAGGTTGTGGATTTCAATTAAGTGCCTCGATGCGTGCAGGTTTGGCTATGCAGGATCCGGCTTTTTTTCTGCCGGAGAAGAATAAGACTTATCGGATCAACAGCCGCTATCTGTCCTTTATTCAATATGCTTTTTCGAAGCAGCTGAATGTGGGTTGTCAGTTCATGATATCCGAGAAGGAACAGAGTGCTTGCCAGATCGGTCTTCAATACGAACCTCAGCCTGATTGCCGGCTGCTGTTGGCGGTCAATACCGAAAGCGGGTCAGTTTTATTTGGATTAAACTATTCGGTAAGGCGGCTTCGATTATTGTTTAGCGCGGGCTATCATCCGGTTCTTGGTCCCACGCCTTCCTTTGGAATCATGTATCAGCGGGAGGGAATGCGGTCATGAGGAGCGGGTTGACGGTCATACTTTACTTCTGCTTCCTTGCGGCAACAAAGGCTCAGTTACCGGAAGAGATTCCTCTGCCGCCGGTGGAAGAGGCTGTTGGGAATACTTCAGAAACCCCTGAGTATCGGGAGGATTTTTCCGAGGAGTCAATGCAGGCTTGGAAACATCATCCGCTTGATTTGAATGATGCTACGGAGACGGATTTGTACCGTTTGGGTCTTCAGCCGGTACAAGTAGATGCACTGATGCAATACAGAAATTATTGTGGATCATTGGTAGATATTCACGAATTACAGGCCGTACCGTATTTCGACACGGAGTTGATCAGAAATATCATGGCTTATGTGACAGTGGATCGCCCTATGTTTCCTGAAAAGACTGTTTCAGAAATTGTCGAATCGGGAAACCATAGGCTGATGATTTTTGCCGCGGGATCCATTCCGGGATGTTTAAGAAGGGAGCAGGATTATGAGGGTATCAGCAGCAGGCTGCTGGCGGTATATCGATTTCAGTACCGCAATAGAATCCGGATCGGATTGCTGGGAGAAAAGGATGCAGGGGAAGCTTTTTTCAGGGGCAGGCAACGTAAAGGCTTTGATTTTTACAGCGGACATCTTACGTTGAACGGCCTAGGCAAGCTGCACACGTTTGTAGTAGGCGACTATACTGTAAATATCGGTCAGGGACTGATTCAGTGGCAAGGGATTTCTTTTGGGAAGTCGACCAACATAGGTTTGCTGAAAAGGAACTCGCCGGTGTTAAAGCCCTATCAGTCTTCCGGCGAGTTTAACTTTTATCGCGGAATAGGATTGACTTTGCAAAAAGCCGACTGGCAGCTCACCTCCTTTTTCTCAAGGCGGGCGCTGGATGCCCGGCTGGAGGTGGACAGCCTTGGCAATGAGGGCATAACAGTAAGTAGTATACGCACTTCGGGTTATCACAGGAACAGCGCAGAGTGGGATGGGAGGTTCGCCTTTGAGAAAACCACGGCGGGTATCGTAATAAGAGGTGGCTGGAGGCATCTCAAATGGGGTTTTAATACGGTTCACTCATTCGGTTCCTTGCCGATGAAAAAAGATAGTGGAATTCTTGCCATCCCGGTTTCGTCTATTTATAAGCGTTATGAATGGGTAAGCAGTCTGGATTGGGGACTTACCCGGCAGAATTTTCATTTTTTTGGTGAGTGGGCAATGGATGGGAAGAGAAATCCCGCCTTGTTGACGGGAATGATGGTTAGCCTTTCAGCCGGAGCCGAGGCAGGTTTTTTGTTCAGGATGGCCGGCAGGGGCTATTCGGCAGAACAGGGTATGGCTTTTTCTGAATATTCGGGGGTCGGTAATGAAACAGGGTTTTACACCGGAATTACGCTCCGGCCCTTTCAGGGATTTCAAATCAGCGCCAGCTCCGATCATTTTTCCAATCCCTGGCTTCGTTATAGGTTGAGCCGACCTTCCAACGGACAGGAAAATCTACTGGAGTTTCGATACCTACCCTCGAAAAAAACTCAATATTATTCCAGATTCAGGACCTGCAGGAAAGCTGAGGACATTGTACTATCGGGTGAGTCAATGAGGTGCGTCGAGAAAGTTGTATCCTTAGGCTGGCGTTGGGGCCTGGAGCATCAACCCTTTCCGGGCTGGAGGATGAAACTGCATGCTGAAATCAATAAGGTACGGGAGCCGGGCAAAATGTCTTCGAAAGGTCAGTGTCTGATGCTTGAACTCAGATACCAGCCAATGATGAGTCTTTTTTCTGCGACGGTCAGAGGAACGGCCTATTTCGTGGATGATTGGAAAAGTAGGATATACCTTTTGGAAAACACTCTACTTTCAGGTTTTTCAGCCCCCGCCATGTATGGGGAAGGATATAGGTGCCAGTTATTGATGAAGCAAAAAATCGGGAAATATTGTAAGCTGGGAATTGGGCTAACGCTGTCTTCAACATATGATAATCAATACTTTATAAAAGAAGAAATTTCTTCTTTATTAGCGGTTGCTTTGATGGTCAATTGGGAATCCGGTCAATGACCAAACAATGATGATAGTTTGAAAATAGTGGTCCTTAAGAACTTAATACTATGAAAGTGAGTTGGTTTTGAAGCGGTCGGTTCTAAAAAAAAGTGCCTGAAAATTTTCTTTTTATTAAATAGTTGTTAAATTCATGTGGCCGAGCAATTGGTTAAAGCCGTTTTCGAACAAAATTGATTTCTGTTGAGTTGGAGAAATGTCAATTTCAAAGAGGGCTTGATATGAGTTTTGTTTCTTGCGTTTAATGGTTTCCAATTTTGTTTGGCTTTTGGAGCAGATCTTTAGAATTTGAAAGTAAGATTGGAGAGGATCATTTCAAGGGTAATAGTAAGATCACTTGTCAGAAATATTTTTGAACCAATAAATTAAATGACTAAAAATATTTAGAGGATATTGAAACAACTGATACATACGCTAATTTTTTTCCTTTTATAGTTCTACTAAAACTAACATTTCATGAAAAGAAAATTAACCAGGCTTGCAATTTTGTTGGTGATTTTAATGTGTTCAACATTGCTGTCAAAGGCCCAAACAGTTACAGGGAAAATCGTGTCCGAGACCGGAGAGGTACAACCCTTTGCTACGGTGAAGCTGAAGGGGACCCAAACCTCAATCACAGCTGATGCGCAGGGAAATTACTCGATCAAGGCAAAGCCTGGAGATGTGTTGGTCTTTACAAGTGCAAGTTTTCAAAGCAAGGAAATGGCTGTCAAATCAGCAGTTCTGGATGTTGTGGTGAAAACGAAAGTAGCTTCCGGAACTGAAGTGGTTGTCACCGGCTACACGGCTAGGTCCAAGCGACTTAACACATCTTCGATTTCTACGGTAGATGCTTCGGATGTTCGTTTACAACCAATAGCCTCATTCGATCAGTTATTACAAGGTCAGGCAACGGGTCTGAATGTAAAAACCGGAAGCGGACAGCCGGGGCGTGCGGCTGATGTGATCATACGTGGTAGGGGATCAATTACGGGCTCGGTATCTCCTCTTTATATTGTCGATGGGATCGAGGTAAGGGCAGGAGATTTTTCAACAATGAATCAAGGTGATTTTGAAACAATTTCCGTTCTGAAAGATGCTGCAGCTGTGGCTATTTACGGATCAAGAGGTGCCAATGGTGTAATAGTCATTACCACCAAAAGGGGGCGTACCGACAAAACAGTTTTTTCTTACGATGCACAGGTGGGATTTTCTCAATTGCCAACTGGCAAGCTTGAAGTGATGAATAGCCGCGAAAAGGTTGATTATGAATTGTATCAGGCAGGCAATCCTTATGGCTGGACGGCTGTTGAGGCAGACAGTCTCAGAAATATCAATACTGACTGGAGGGACGTTCTGTTTAAGACAGCCCCAATGCAATCCCATCAAATAAGCGCTTCGGGTGGAACTGACAGAACAAGATTTTACACTTCCATTTCCTATCTTAATCAAGACGGAATACTCAGGAATTCAGGCTTGAAGAGATACACCGGTCGGTTCAACCTGGAGAACTCTTACAACAGAGTCAAGATTGGCCTGAATTTTACAGGTGGTTATTCTGAATATGTAGGGATAGGTGAAGGAAATACTTTTATCTCCAATCCACTGAATACATTGCTTTGGGCCTTGCCCTATGAAGTGCCTAAAACACCAGGTGGTGCTTATACAAGATCTGTACAAGGTATTGGAAGTTGGGTAAATCCTTCCGAGGAACTGGACAAGAATCTGGGTTATAGCAAGCAGTTGAAAGCCTTGGGTAATTTGTATTTTGAGTATAAACTTCCATGGTTAGATGGACTTATGTGGAAAACAAATGTAGGTGGCGATCTTTCTCAATTTGAGAATTTTGGAATTATCCAACGCGGTACGCAGCGTGCAGAAATCGCCGCTGGTACACCTGGTGAGGATGGCACCGTGTCCCAGGATTACAATCGTCAGTTCAGAGCTACCATCACAAATGCTCTAACCTACAAAAAGATAATTAACAGCGATCACGACCTTTCTTTTGGCTTGTACAGTGAATTTTTAAGAGGCAGAGGCAGGAATTTTGGTTTTACTGCATATGGGTTGGAACAGCCGTTCAGAAATGAGGGAGCTGCTGTTGCAGGCACCTCCACCAATAATCGTATTCCTGTCATTAGGGGAGGATTTCCGTTGATTAGTGCTTTGATGTCTTATTTCGCCTCTGCAGATTATATCTATAAAGGGAAATATATCCTGGGGTTGAATGGAAGAAGGGATGCCTCATCCAGGCTTAGTCCGGATAACCAGGTTTTCTATTCCGGTTCGGTGGCTGCAGGTTGGATCGTTTCAGAAGAGAATTTTTTCCCCAAAGATGGATTTATCAGCCAGCTTAAGCTAAGAGCAAGTTATGGTTCAGCCGGTAATCAAAACGGAATTGGTGATTTCCCCTATTTGCTTGCTTATGGTACCGGAACCTATGGCGGGGAAGGTGCAACTGCGTTATCAAGGCTGGGAAATTCCAATTTAACCTGGGAGAGAAGGCGTACTGCCAACATCGGCCTTGATTTCAGTGTTTATGAGAGTAGGGTAAGGGGAAGTGTGGAATATTACAACAGTCTTACAAAAGGACTTTATTTTGTCATTAATCCCCCTGCTACCAATAACTTAGGATTGGGGGTTCTTTCCAATTCAGGAAATATGTCCAATAGGGGTGTTGAATTAAACCTTGGCGTTGATATCGTGAAGAGTAAGAATTTTCAGTGGACTATCGATGCGAACTTCTCCTATAACAAAAATATCGTGGAAGAGTTGCCGGAGAATCAAAGGAATCAGGAATATGGTATAGCGAATATTTTTGCTGAAGGTAAGCCGCTGAATAGTTTCTTCCTGGTGAAATATATGGGAGTGGATCCTCAGACAGGTAAATCACTTTATTTGAAAAAAGATGGAGTGACCATTACTGATGTTTATGATCCTGCCGACAGAGTGATTATTGAAACCAGCGATGCCCCTTACAATGGTGGAATCTCCAATACATTCAGATTCAAGAATTTCGAACTCGGTGTTTTTTGGGTATACTCTTTGGGTAATTATATTTATAATAATGCTCGTACCAATATTGAAAATCCGGGTTACATAGCGTCAGGATTTGCCAGAGATGCGTTGAGGCAATGGCAAAATCCGGGAGACATTACTGATTACCCCGGAATCAATGACGAGTTTCAGGTGGCTACTACAAGATTTCTTGAAACCGGTTCTTTCTGGAGACTTCGTAATGTACAGTTAGGGTATTCGTTGCCAAAGAAGCTTACGGATAAAATGAAGATCCAAGGTCTCAGATTTTACGCCCAGGGACAGAATCTCTATACTATTTACAAAATAAAAGCACTTGATCCCGAGGTTTCATCCGTAAATGGTGGTGATGGTTTTGGCCAATCTATTGAAGGGGCTCAATATCCGGCACTACGTTCCATCACATTTGGCGCTAATATTACTTTTTAATTCGAATTAAATATTAATACAATGATTAAGATATTAAAAATTACATTAGTCTTAGGCTTGTTTGTTGGATCTGCAGGCTGTGGAAAAGAATTGGATACTCAGCCCCAACAGTCAGTGCTTGACATCACTACCATTGACCAGTTGCAATCCCAATTGTATGGGGCTTATAGCGCCCTCAAAAATGTAAATTATTATGGTGGAACCAGTGGTACAGCTTCCGCTTGGAGCTCACTCGGTGATATTATGGGGGATGACTTCATCGAAGCATTGGAGTCCCTGGGTAACTGGCGTCAGCTTGCTGAGTGGCGTTATCCCTCGGATGACGGAGCCATTGCAGGTGCTTATCAGGCGGCATATGTTGTAATTGGCAGGGCAAATGATGTGCTCAGGTTTACAAGTCGATTTGAATCAGGATCCACTGAAGGAGCGGCAAAGCAAATCAAAGCGCAGGCTCTTGCACTTCGTGCGCATGCTCATTTTGACCTGATGCGTTGTTTCGCACAGAGCTTAAACAGGAATTCGGATAGTTTGGGAGTAACTTATATGACATCAATCAATCCTGATGATCCTTTTGCTGTTTTACCCACTAGAAATACGGTAGAAGAATGCTACGATCAGTTTTATGATGATCTGGATGAGGCGTTGGCACTTTTCAGAGAGGCAGGAAATCCATCAAAAGCAGATTTGAGTATTATTGACTCGAATGTCGTTCATTGCATCAAGGCAAGGGCAGGTTTATACAATGGAAGTTTTTCAGATGCCATCCAATCTGCGTCGATTGTAATTGGCAACAAGCCATTAGCGACTCCTGCTGAATGGCCCGGAATCTGGGATAACACAAGCAAGAAAGAGCTTTTGTGGGTCATTCCTAGCGATGCATCTCTTCGTCCGGGATTTCCAAATAATGGTCCAACCGCAGCCTACAGGGTATCTAATGCGATGAGTGACATCGTATTCAGTTCGGCTGGTGGAATTCGAAACGCCAACTCGGCGATTAGGAAAAATCAGGCAGGTGTCGGCCAAATATCTAGAACGCTAATGTTTAAATATGAGGGTACCAAGAACTTCAATGTATTCCGTACCGCTGAAATGTATTTGATAAGGGCTGAGGCCAAGTTCCGCACAGGTGATGTCACAGCGTTGGATGACTTAAATGAATTACGTGAACAACGTGGCGTTGCCGAAGGAACAGAAACAGGAACAGATTTGTTTAACGCCATCATCCTGGAGAGGAGAATCGAGCTTTTAGGGGAAGGGCATCGCTGGTTTGATATCAAGCGTACCACTAAGACGGTGACTAAGCCTGAGTGCGGTACTGCGGACGGTTCTTTGCAAAATATTTGTACTGTGGCATCTGATTCCAGAAGCTGGATCTGGCCTATTCCCATCACGCAGATCATTCTCAATCCCAATCTTGCTCAAAATCCCGGTTATTAATCAAGTAAAATAATTTAAGATGAAAAAGTATAATAATTACATCCTTGCCATATTCGGTTTGCTTATTTTTTCAGGATGCATGAAGGATGATTATCAAAGTGAATTATCTTATAATGTGGAAAGGCCGATTGCTCAATTTCTTAAGGGCGATTCGTCTGGCACTACCGCTACGCTTGGTTCACTGGCTTTGGATTTCAGTGACGCTTTTGCAGAGTTCGATCTCACCAATATCGGATTCGATCCAAGGAATAATTTAGGTGGAGACATAGTGGTCGAAATCGTTAAGGATGATTCCATCATTGCGGCATACAATAGTGCAAATGAAACCGAGCTGGAGCCATTGCCTGACTCAGTCGGAAATATTGTAGCCAATAGTTTTACTTTCAATGATACGAAGAAGAACTCCACCGTGAGGTTGAATGTAAAATCCGCCGGCTTGGTCGGTCATGAATATGCCCTCGGTTTGCGGATTAGTTCGGTTACCAAAGGCGAAATCAGCAAGGTTAAAAACGTTTTTATTGCCCAAATCAAAGTAAAAAATGCTTATGAAGCTGTCTACAACACAGAAGGAGTGAGAACGAACTATGGCGGTCCTACCATCAACGATCCGATTACTGGCACATTCAGCTGGGGTCCGAATTTTGAAAAGTACTTGTCCACTGTTGATGCCACCACATGCGAAACGCTAACAGCTGATGGTGTGGATTACATGCTACTTACGGTCAATAATGATAATACTGTAACGGTGTCTTCCAGTCCCAATGGTGGTTTTGAAACCAGTAATGACGGACCCTGTACTTATGATCCTGTCACAAGAACTTTTAACTTGAACTATAAATATTTCAATGCCAGCGGGAGGATAAGGAAAATGACTGAGACCATGGTCAGGTTTTAAGAAAACTGAATTTTTCAAAGGGGCATCAGAAATGGTGCCCTTTTTAATTTCATCTATATTGTGTCCGGATTCAAATAGCCTGCGCAAGTATTCCTAAATTGCCAACGGTTAAAGAATGGCATGGAACGCTTATGAAAAATCTGATTTTTATATCATTTGCACTTTTGATCTTTTCCGAATACTCCTTAGCCCAAAAATTTGCTCTCCGTATTGATAGTATTGCGGCACGTCATGGTTTGGTGGGCGGTGCCATACTGATTTTCAGCGACTCTGCCATTTTGAATGAACATTACTTCGGCGTGTCTGATGTACAACGTAAAATAAAAGTTGGGGATATTACAAAATTCAGAGTAGCCAGTATTTCAAAAACAATTACGGCATTAGCAGTTATGCAGCTGGCCGAGAAAGGTCTTCTCAGTCTGGATCAGGGAATTAGCGAAATATTGGGTTTCAGGGTAAGTAATCCGTATCATCCGAGTGCCGAAATCACTCCCTGGATGTTATTGTCTCATACTTCCTCGCTACTTGACGGGTTAACATATGACGCTTTTTTGGATTCAACGGTTCGAAATATTCAGCCGCCCGGTCTCGATGAGAAATTAAAGCAGGAAGGAAGATTCTATGATAATTCCCAATTTCATGATCGCACCCCCGGTAGCTATTTCAAATATTCCAATTTGAATTATGTTATTTTAGGTACACTGGTAGAAAAGGTCTCAGGAATGCGGTTTGATGAGTACTGTAGAAAAAATATTTTTCTGCCTTTACAATTAGGAGCCTCATTTAATGTGAATGATTTTAAAGACATTGATGAAGTTGCTGTTTTGTATCGAAAAGAAAACGAAATGTGGAAACCACAAACAGACTACTATCAAGGGCAGAGACCACTTTCTTTAATTTATCAGGAATATCGACCCGGTACCAATGCAGGTAAGTTAGCTCCTCAGGGCGGATTGCGATGTTCCGCCTTAGACTTGGCTAAGCTTTTCATGTGCCTTGTCAATCGCTTCAATTGCAGGGCAAAAATTATTGATAACAGCGGTGTTGCTTCCATGTTTGCAGAAAACTGGCGGCATAATGGGGATAATGGAGATGATTATCATGGTCTGTTTCAGAGTTGGGGACTTGGTATTCAGCGGATAACATCTACCTCTGGAAAAGATGTTGTTCTGCCCGGCAGCTCTCTGATGGTAGGTCATTCGGGGGAGGCCTATGGCTTACTTAGTGATGTTTTTTATGATCCCATCAGAAAAATCGGTTTTGTTTTTATAACTAACGGAGTAGGAAATAATTCCCAGAGCTTTGGGCAGTCGGCTTTCTATGATGTGGAACAGGACGTTTTCAATGCTATCGAAGAATTCGTCAGTGAAAAACCGGATTAGTGCGGGTTGGGCTGTCGTCCCCAATTGGCTTGAGTTTGCACTGGCTAGCTAAAGTAGTTATGCAAGCATCGCTTTTCGCAACCATTTAAAATTCCTGACAATGCATTTTCAAGATAAACAAGTAGTTAAAAGTATTTATATCGCCTTATTTTCGTAAAAAAATATAATATGGCAAATAACGAAAATCAACCCCAGCAGCTCAATATTGAGATATCGGAAGAAGTGGCCGAAGGTACCTATGCCAATCTCGCCATCATTACGCATAGCCATGCGGAATTTGTCATTGATTTCGTCAATGTGATGCCGGGTACGCCCAAAAGCAGGGTCAAGAACAGGATAATACTGACTCCCTTTCATGCCAAGCGTTTCATGAAGGCCATGATTGAGAATATCAAGAAATTTGAATCCTCCAATGGTACCATTCAGGATATGGAGGCGGTGGAAATTCCGTTCAATTTCGGCGGGCCACCGGCGCAGGCTTAGGCGGATCAATGGTTTAAGGGTTTTCCCGATAGCTATCGGGCGGTTCAATGGTTTTGTTGCACTAGTTTGTTTTATCCTACTCAACCTTTGAACTGTTGAACCTTCGAACTTCTAAACTATTTATATCCTCCCCTCATCGGCGAAGCTGTAATATCCATCTTCACTGACAATGATATGGTCCAGCACTGTTATATCAAACAGTTCCGCGGCTTGTTTGATCTTACGGGTGATTTCCTCATCGGCACGACTGGGCTGAAGATTTCC
>Ga0315906_10001697_pt1 | contig 32228 bp, 27 predicted proteins | sample LakEriMetagenome_4_FD_203526 | JGI IMG/M metagenome (GOLD analysis project Ga0315906, IMG submission 203526) | Freshwater fungal communities from buoy surface, Lake Erie, Ohio, United States - Buoy 2 MA122 | ecosystem: Environmental > Aquatic > Freshwater > Lake > Lake biofilm | place: USA... | reverse complement strand
CGACGGAGCGACCGCTTGTGCCGTCGGCTTAAGAGCCCTGCGTTCGATGGGGGCCATTGTTGATTTCTTAGTACCGAATCGCTTTGAGACCGGTTATGGCTTGTCCGAAGCCGTAGTCGACCTTGCGCTGGTACACAAAGCGGGTCGTCCCGACTTGCTCATAACCGTCGACAACGGGATCGCCAGCGTAGAGGGAGTAGCCGCAGCAAATCGCCACGGGCTTGGGGTGGTTGTTACCGACCATCACCTTCCGGGACAGACGCTTCCAGATGCGCTCGCGATCGTCAATCCAAACCAACCGGGTTGCGACTTCCCCTCCAAAAACCTTGCAGGCGTCGGCGTCATTTTCTACTTGATGATCGCCTTACGCGCTGAACTCAGACGTCGCAATGTGTTTACCCAAGCGACTGCACCCAAACTAGAGGCGCTGGCTGATCTCGTTGCCCTCGGGACCGTGGCAGACGTCGTCAAGCTTGATTCGAACAATCGTCTACTTGTGACACGGGGACTTGATCGTATGCGTCGCGGCCTGATGCAACCCGGCATACGTGCACTCTTTGCAGTCAGCGCGCGTGACCCACAGGCCGCCAGTGGTTTCGACTTAGGCTTCGCCTTAGGACCCCGAATCAACGCCGCTGGACGATTGGCGGATATGGGCTTGGGCATACGCTGCCTCACCACGGACGATGACATGGAAGCGCTCGAATTGGCGCGCGAGCTCGACACCATTAACCGAGAGCGCCGGCAAATTGAAACCGTGATGAAAGAGCAAGCCCTCAGCGCGACAGAGAATGTTGAAGCTGGGCAAGTGGGCGCCTCAGTCTGTGTCATGCACCCCGAATGGCACCAAGGCGTGGTGGGCCTCGTCGCCTCGAGACTCAAGGAACGATTTTTTCGTCCAACCCTTGCTTTCGCGCCGGCAGGCGATGACGAGCTCCGCGGCTCGGGCCGCTCGATTCCGGATGTACACCTTCGCGATGTGCTTGATCTTGTCTCAAAGAGGCATCCCGGTCTGATTCGCAAGTTTGGTGGCCACGCCATGGCAGCAGGGCTAACGCTCGGACGCGATGACTTTGAGCGCTTCGCGCCAGCCTTCGAACAGGCGGTGATTGAAATGACCGGTCGCAAGAGCTTTGAACCAGTGATCGAAACCGATGGCTCCCTTGAAACGGGCTATGCCAACGCACAGGTCGCGGGTTTACTGGCTCAAGAGGTTTGGGGTGCAGGTTTTGCAGCGCCATTATTCTTAGACGAATTTCGTATTCGAAATCAAAAACTCGTAGGCGAAAAGCATCTAAAGCTTGTTTTGGAGCGAGGCTCGCAGCGCTTTGACGCGATATGGTTTGGACGCACCGATAGCCTGCCCGAGCGTATACAGGCGGCGTACCGACTAGAACAGAATGTATGGAATGGCATGGTTTCGGTCCAACTCGTCCTCGAGCACGCGCAGGCGGCGTAATCCGTCTCCACGTCCGTTAAAATACCGTGTTTATTCAATCAAATAGCTGGAAATATACGCATGGAAGCCGAACGTCAGAACCAAATCGCCTCAAGACTCGCGGATTACACTGCGCGCGAGTCTGCACTTCGGGGGTATCTTTGACTTCGATGTCAAAGCCGAGCGTCTGCACGTTGTCAATGCCGAACTAGAAGATCCAAACGTCTGGAATGATCCCAAGCGTGCCCAAGATCTAGGCCGCGAAAAAAAGAGTATCGAAGACGTCGTCGTTACACTCACAGCTCTTGCACAAGCCATTGCCGACTCGCGCGAGCTCTTTGAACTCGCAGCCTCGGATAATGACGATGCAACGCTCGAAGCCATTGAGGCGGATGCCGATGGCTTTCAAAGCACTCTGGAAGGCATGGAATTCCGACGCATGTTTTCTAATCCGGCAGATCCACTGAACTGCTTCCTAGATATTCAGGCCGGAGCCGGTGGTACGGAAGCGCAAGACTGGGCCTCCATGTTGCTTAGACAGTATCTGCGCTATGCCGAACGCAAAGGATTCAAGGCGGAACTGCTCGAAGAGTCAGAGGGCGAAGTGGCCGGTATCAAGTCCGCCACCATCAAAATCGAAGGCGAATACGCCTTTGGTTTTCTCCGCACCGAGAGCGGCGTCCACCGCCTAGTACGCAAGAGTCCTTTCGATTCCTCGGGCGGTCGTCATACCTCGTTTGCTAGCGTTTTTGTCTACCCAGAAGTGGATGATTCGATTGAAATCGATATTAATCCTGCTGATTTACGTATCGATACCTATCGCGCCAGTGGTGCAGGTGGGCAGCACATCAACAAAACCGATTCGGCAGTGCGTATCACGCACTTGCCCACCAACATCGTCGTGCAGTGCCAGAACGACCGCTCGCAGCACCGTAACCGAGCAGAAGCCATGCAAATGCTGAAGTCGCGTCTCTTCGAACTTGAGATGCGCAATCGTATGGCCGAACAACAGAAAATGGAAGATGCGAAAACAGATGTGGGCTGGGGTCACCAGATCCGCTCTTATGTGCTAGATCAAAGCCGCATCAAAGACCTCCGCACGAACGTTGAGATATCGAACACGCAAAAAGTGCTCGACGGGGATCTCGATCCGTTTATCCAGGCAAGCCTTAAACAAGGAGTCTAAGCGTATGACAACGATCACTATTATTACTGGCACAACCCGCGGTCTGGGCGCATCGATGGCGGAGCAGCTCGCCACCTCGGGTGAACACCTTGTCACCCTCTCGCGCAAACCTTCTGATGCACTTGCCAACATTGCGAGTAAACATGCTTCAACACTGACGCAGCTCAATGTCGACCTAGGGGATGCGAAGGCCTTGATGCAAGCGGTGCAGGCGCTCAAACCCTTGATTTCCGGACACGACCGTGTACGCTTTATCCATAATGCTGGGATCGTGACCCCTATCGCTCAGGCCGAAAACCTGAATGACCTTGAAGTGATCAATCACGCATTCCAGGTCAACATTACCTCGGCCATGGTGCTGACTGCCGCGGTCCTGACTGCCAGCGGCAAGGCAACAGACCGTCGCATCATGTTGATCTCGTCAGGTGCCGGACGTAACGCTAGCTCGGGCTGGGGTGTTTACTGTGCGACCAAAGCGGCCATGGATCGCTATGCCGAGGCGGTAAAACTTGACGTGGGTGAGCGCGCGCGGATTACATCGATGGCGCCAGGCGTGATTGACACGGATATGCAAGTGACCATCCGCAGTACGCCTAAGGAAGCACTCCCCTCGCTTGACCGCTTCCTTGGCTTTCACCAGAACAAACAACTGGGGGTCCCCGACACGATCGCAAGACGTATCTTGGCAGCCCTCGAGAGCGACACCTACGGTGCCACGATCATCGACGACATTCGTCAATACCCAGCATAATCATGACCGAAAATCAGACTCCACAACACGACGAAAACCATCTAATCGCTGAGCGCCGCAGCAAACTCGCCGCCATGCGCGAACGCGGTGTTGCGTTCCCGAACGACTTCGTTCCGGCCGATCGCGCTGAGCCCTTGCACAAACGCTATGGCGAGCTAGATCAAGCGACACTGGCAGCTGCTGCGCATCCTGCGAGCGTTGCCGGCCGTATGATGCTCAAACGTGTGATGGGTAAAGCCAGCTTTGCAACTCTGCAAGACAGTACGGGACGCATACAGATTTACCTGGATCGCAACTCGTTGGGTGAAGAAAACTACGACGCCTTCAAACATTGGGACATCGGCGACATCATCGCAATCACCGGCCATGTGTTTAAAACAAACAAGGGCGAACTTTCGATTCATGCCGCCACAGCGCGAGTCCTCGCCAAGTCGCTCAGACCCCTGCCCGATAAGTTTCACGGCATCGCGGATCAAGAGCTGCGCTACCGCCAGCGCTACATTGATCTCATCATGACCGAGCAAACACGCCAAACCTTTGCTGCGCGCAGCAAAGCGATCAGTGCGATCCGGCAGACGATGGTGGATGCAGATTTTCTGGAAGTTGAAACACCGATGCTGCACGGCATTCCTGGCGGGGCTGCAGCAAAACCTTTCATCACCCATCACAACGCACTCGACATGGAAATGTTCTTGCGCATCGCGCCAGAGCTCTACCTGAAGCGACTAGTTGTCGGCGGCTTTGAACGAGTCTTTGAAATTAACCGTAACTTCCGTAACGAGGGTGTGAGCCCACGTCACAACCCAGAATTCACGATGATGGAATTCTACGCAGCCTACACTGATTATCAGTGGCTGATGGACTTCACAGAAAAAATTATTCGCGCAGCAGCCATACACGCGTGCGGCACTGCAACGCTCACCTATCAGGGTCGGGAGCTTGATCTATCAAAACCGTTCCATCGCCGCACCATCGTTCAATCCATCCTTGAACATGCGCCTCAGTTTACGGAAGTACAACTTGGCGATGCAGATTTTGTTCGAAGTGAGCTCAAAAAACGTGGTGTGGATGTCGCGGCTCCAAACCTTGCGCGTGCCGGCTTAGGTGCATTACAACTGGCGTTATTTGAAGAGACTGCTGAGGCGAAACTTTGGGAACCCACCTACATCATCGACTATCCGATTGAGGTCTCTCCCCTCGCCCGTGAATCCGACACACGCCCAGGTATCACCGAGCGTTATGAACTGTTCATAACGGGTCGTGAAATCGCCAACGGTTTTTCGGAGCTTAACGATCCAGAAGATCAGGCAGCGCGTTTTCACGCACAAGTGCAAGCCAAAGACGCTGGAGACGAAGAAGCCATGTACTACGATGCCGACTATATTCGCGCCCTCGAATATGGTTTGCCACCAACCGGTGGTTGCGGGATCGGTATTGATCGCCTCGTGATGTTGTTAACAGACAGCCCCAGCATTCGAGACGTGATTCTGTTCCCGCATCTGCGCAAAGAAGACTAGCCCACTAAGCTGTGCGGTAGGGCTTGAGCCACTTCAAGCCCTCTTCAACTGTTGTTCTGGGTCGATATTCACAGCCAATCCAACCTGTATAGCCCAGCGTCTCAATCCGTTCGAAGACCGCTGAGTAAGCGATTTCACCCTGGTCAGGCTCGTTACGGGTTGGCACAGCCGCAATTTGAATATGCCCGATATGAGGCATGTACTGCCCCAGCTTCGTCAGAACATCGCCCTCGGAGACCCCAACGTGATACACATCAAACATTAGTTTGATGTTGTTACGTCCACAGGCTTCGCGGATGGCATTTGAATCCGCTTGCCGAGAATAAAAATAGCCGGGCTTATCGCGTTGATTAATCGCCTCAAGCAAGAGCGTGATCCCATGCGGTGCAGCCAGATCCGCGGCCCACTGCAAATTCGCGATAAATGTTTGACGAGCAGCGGGCTCCATTTGGCTAATCGCCAGACCCGGCATGACGTGAATCGCCGGTGCGCCACTGCCTAGGCACCATTGCAACGACTGATTAAAGGCTTTCTGGAAATCCGCCTCGCGACCCGGCAGCGCACCCAAGCCAGACTCGCCAATACTCGCATCACCCACCGGCGTGTTGACTGCAAGCAAGGTTAAATTCAAGCGTTTAACGGCTGCGCGAACCTCTTCGGCAGGCGTGTCATACGGCCACTGCAACTCGATCGCTTTAAAGCCGTTTTTTGCGGCAAGCTCAATGCGCTCTAACAGCGGCAATTGTGACCATAAAAAACCGAGGTTTGCAGAAAATCGGACCATGGGGAATCCCTTTTTTCTCAATAGCCTGTTTTGGATGCGGTCGGCGCCTTCGCACCTCGCGCCGTCGCTACAGCAGCCTTGGCTGCCGCCGCCATCAGCGCAGCTTCATTACCAGGCGTCACCATCTGAAACCCTTGACTGATACGCATCGCAGCCGCTTCGCCAGACGAGCAGAAAATACCGGCGATCTTTCCGTGTGCAATTGCGCGCTCACGAATATGCGCAACAGCTTGGACGACAACGGGATCCTCTGATTCCGACTTAGGAACCGAACCGAGCGCCAGCGCTAGATCATTCGGCCCGATATAGATACCGTCTAAACCTTCCAATGCCAGGATCTTATCGAGGTTATCCAAGCCCGCCTGAGTCTCAATCATTCCCAGGGTCAACATTTCTTGATCCGCCTGGGGGTAATAGTCAGCACCGGCATACAACAACGCCCGTGCAGGTCCGAATGAACGTTGCCCACGCGGCGGGTAACGGCAGGACGATACGAAGCTTGCGGCATCATCGACGGTAGAAATCATCGGACAAATAACTCCGTAGGCACCGCTATCAAGCAGTCGCATGATTTGTGCTGGGTCATTCCACGGCACACGCGCCAAGGGAATCGTAGGGGTTGAAGACAACGCCTGAAACATCGGCAGCGCTGCATCGATACCAATCATGCCATGTTGAAGGTCGACGGTCACAGAATCGAATCCTGCATGCCCAATCACTTCAGCCGAGTAAGACGACGGGATTGCGAGCCAACCGTTGATAACAGGCTGACCGGCTGCAATCTTTTTACGAATCGTATTTTCTCTCATGATGTCTCCGACCACCTTTATTAAAGGATCATTCTAATGGTTTTCTTTAGCGTGATTAATCGTATAGCGAGGAATCTCAATCACTAAGTCGGTTTGTGCGACTTTAGCCTGGCAGGCAAGCCTGGAGGTGGTCGACAACCCCCACGCCCGATCCAACAAGTCCTCTTCGGAGTCTGTCGCTTCAGCCAGAGAACGAAAACCCTCTTTCACCAAAACATGGCAAGTTGTACACGCACAAGACAACTCACAAGCGTGCTCGAGCTCGATATGATGATTCAATAAAACACGACAAATAGACTCGCCGACTGGCGCGTCATCAATGACAGCACCATTGGGACACACATCAGGGTGAGGAAGAACTGTGATTTTTGGCATAGGTGACCCGCGCTTATTTATGTACGTACTATGTATAAAACGACCACGCTGATATCACAACGCGTCGAGTGATTTTCCAGTCAGGGCTGCACGAATGCTGCGGTCCATCCGCTTTGCAGCAAAATCATCGGTTGCGTCCGACAGTGCCTTGATCGCCAGGCGAATTTGTTCTACTTCGTCTCCGCTCGCAACCTGTGCCGTCGCTTGCAATTGCTGAGCAATACGCGTTTGATCAGCAGCGCTAAGTAAATCGGCATCAGCCGCCATTGCAGCACGGACTGATTCAATCAATTGCTGCGCATCGACTTGCTGCTCTTTGAGCATGCGCATGCGCGCATCGTAATCGGCTTGCTTTAGTCCTTCGGTGAGCATACGTGCGACTTCTTCGTCGCTCAGGCCATAAGAAGGTTTAACCGTCACGGAAGCTTCCACTCCAGACCCCAACTCGCGTGCGGTTACGCTCAACAAGCCGTCGGCATCGACTTGAAAGGTGACGCGAATTTTTGCCGCACCCGCCACCATGGGCGGAATCCCGCGCAATTCAAATCTAGCCAGTGACCGGCAATCGGCAACAAGATCACGTTCGCCTTGCACCACATGCACGGCCAGCGCAGTTTGTCCGTCTTTAAAGGTTGTGAATTCTTGTGCACGCGCAACTGGGATCGTACTGTTACGCGGGATAATGTGCTCGACCAAACCACCCATGGTTTCGAGCCCTAGCGTCAATGGTGTGACGTCAAGTAGCAACCAGTCTTCGCCTGGATTTCGATTGCCTGCTAATAAATTCGCTTGTAGCGCAGCGCCCAGTGCAACGACCTCGTCTGGATTTAAATCAATCAAGGGCTCGGAACCAAAAAAAGCCTCCACTGACTGACGCACGATGGGCATGCGCGTGGCACCGCCCACCATCACCACGCCCTTAATATCCTTTACAGAGAGTGATGCATCCTTGAGTGCGAGTCGTGCACAATCAAGCGTTCGCTCGATCAAGCTAGAGGCCATTGCTTCGAAGGCGTGGCGCGTCAGGGATAACGGAAGTGTCGTTCCAGCGAGCGTTACATTTACGGTGTAATCCAAATGATCCGTCAAGCCTTCACGCAACAGACGCGCAGCGCTTAACATTGCACGTCGTGATCCGGGTGACAAATCATTCAGACAAAGTGTGCGCGTAAAGTACGCCACAATGAGCGCATCAAAATCATCGCCTCCCAAACGCGTATCACCACCCGTGGCAATCACCTCAAACACGCCACGCGTCAAATGCAGGAGCGATAAATCGAAGGTGCCACCGCCCAGGTCGTAGACTGCGTAGACGCCCTCTGACCCATGATCCAGACCGTAAGCAATCGCAGCCGCCGTCGGTTCATTGAGCAGACGCAGCACATTCAGACCGGCCAAGCGCGCAGCATCGCGAGTTGCTTGACGCTGCGCATCGTCAAAATACGCAGGGACGGTAATCACAGCACCAACCAGTGAATCGCCAAGCGTTCCCTCGGCCAAGTATTTCAGTTTGTCTAAAATTCGTGCGGCAACTTCGACAGGAGAGACGGTTGCATGCGCAGTCTGGATCCGAACGCTTTGTCCATCCGCCACAAATACATAAGGAACATCAGAGGCTGCGGCATCGTCGTAAGAGCGCCCCATAAAGCGCTTGATTGAAACCAGGGTATCCAGAGGGTGCGCAGCCTGCTGCGCAAGCGCATCGACTCCAACAAGAGCCCGTTCAGGCCCTTGAAAATAGACCGCCGAAGGGACCAGCATACGCCCTTGCTCATCCGGCAAGACTTCGGGCACGCTACTGCGCACTGCAGCAACCAACGAGTGGGTCGTGCCTAAGTCGATACCAACTGCCAAACGGCGTTGATGGGGAGCAGGCGATTCGCCTGGCTCAGAGATCTGCAGTAACGCCATGTGTTTGCTTCAGTTGCGTAATGAGTTTGTCTAAAAACATCCACTCTCGCACACGCGCCGCCGCCTGATCGAACTGTTGTTTCTCAAACAGATCTGTCAACGTCTGAACGAACCCCTTGCGAGCCTCATCAAATTGTTGAGTCAACACGCGATAGCTGTCGGGATTAGGATGTGACGCCAACTCTTCTAGCGCCTCGTGCCATTCCATTTGTTGCATCAAAAATGCCGGCGCCATCGCAGTGTTTGTCTCGACCTGCAGGTCGACACCTGATAGTTCACACAGATAGCGTGCCCGAGAGAGTGGATCTTTGAGAACACGCCACGCCTCATTCGCTTGTGTGCTCCATTGAAGCGCCACCCGCTTCTCGGCAGCCGAGCCCGCTGCAAAACGATCAGGGTGCACTGCCGTTGCCACACGTTTCCATGCCGCTTCAAGAACCTGCGGATCTACCGAGAATGCGCGTGGCAAACCTAGTAACGTAAAATGATCCGTTGCGTTCACGACTGGTTATACGGTGAAAGATTCACCGCAACCGCAGGTGGCCTTTTCGTTCGGGTTACGGAATTTAAAGCCCTCATTGAGTCCCTCGCGAGCATAATCAAGCTCGGTACCGTCGAGATAAGACAAGCTCTTCGGATCAATAAAAACTTTAACCCCAAAGCTTTCAAATACCTGGTCTTCGGCAGTCGCTTCGTCAACGTACTCGAGTTTGTAGGCCATCCCCGAGCAACCTGTCGTGCGAACACCTAAACGCAAACCAATACCGCTTCCGCGTTTTTGCAGATATTTGCCGATATGATCGGCAGCCTGTGACGTAAGTGTGACGGCCATAATTATCCCGTGTGCTTGTCTTTGTAATCTTTGACCGCAGCCTTGATCGCGTCTTCGGCCAGAATGGAACAGTGTATCTTGACTGGCGGCAACGCAAGTTCTTCCGCGATTTGGGTGTTGCGAATCGTCAAAGCTTCGTCAAGCGTTTTTCCCTTGACCCATTCCGTGACCAACGAGCTCGAGGCGATCGCCGAACCGCAGCCATAGGTTTTAAAACGCGCATCTTCGATGATGCCCGCCTCATTGACACGAATCTGCAGCTTCATCACGTCGCCACAGGCTGGCGCCCCGACCATGCCAGTACCGACCTGGTCATCGCTCTTGTCAAAGGTCCCGACATTGCGGGGGTTCTCGTAGTGATCTAAAACTTTATCGCTGTATGCCATGTTGTTTCTCCGGCAGAAAAAATCAATGTGCGGACCACTGAACTGAATTCAAATCGATGCCCTCTTTGGCCATCTCCCAAAGCGGCGACATATCGCGCAGCTTACCAACACGCGCCTTTAACAGATTCACCGCAAAATCGATGTCTTTCTCTGTCGTAAAGCGGCCAATCGTAAAACGGATCGAGCTGTGCGCAAGTTCGTCGTTGCGACCTAGGGCACGCAACACATACGAGGGCTCGAGGCTTGCAGATGTGCATGCTGAGCCGCTAGAGACCGCCAATTCTTTGATCGCCATGATCAGAGATTCGCCCTCAACATAGTTGAAACTTACGTTCAAGTTATGCGGCACACGATGTTCAAGATCGCCATTGAGGTAGACCTCCTCAATCTGGGACAACCCTGCCCACAAGCGATCGCGCAACATGCGGATACGCTCGTTTTCTGTTCCCATCTCTGCCTGGGCCAACGCGAAGGCCTCACCCATACCAACAATCTGGTGCGTTGCCAATGTGCCCGAACGAAAACCGCGTTCGTGTCCACCGCCGTGCATTTGTGCTTCGATACGGATCCTCGGCTTGCGACGCACGTACAGCGCGCCGATGCCCTTGGGCCCATATGTTTTATGTGCACAGAACGACATCAGGTCAACTTTCAGTGTCTGCAAATCAATCGCAACTTTACCCGTCGCCTGTGCAGCATCGACGTGAAAAATAATATTTTTAGAGCGACAAATCTCGCCAAGAGTCGCGATGTCTTGGATCACACCGATTTCATTATTCACAAACATCACCGATACCAACACTGTATCGGGACGCAGCGCAGCATTGAACGCTTCAAGGCTGATCAGGCCATTTTCCTGCACATCGAGGTATGTGACCTCAAAGCCTTGACGCTCAAGTTCCCGGCAAGGATCTAGGACTGCCTTGTGCTCAGTTTTAACGGTAATAATGTGCTTACCGCGCTCTGCATAAAAACCTGCAGCGCCTTTGATCGCCAGATTATTCGACTCCGTCGCGCCTGACGTCCAAACAATCTCTCGGGGGTCGGCGTTTACGAGCGCGGCAACTTGCACACGCGCACGCTCGACCGCTTCTTCGGCTTCCCAACCATAGGCGTGGCTGCGCGAGGCAGGGTTTCCTGCGTGCTCGTACAACCAAGGAACCATCTTGTCCACCACGCGTGGATCAACAGGTGTCGTGGCCGAATAATCAAAATAAATGGGACGTGTTGACATAGTTAAATCCTGAATCTGAAATCGTTAAGCAGTCACTGGTAGAGGCTGTTTCGCAGCCGCTGCGCTAGAACCCACAACATTGACGCGTACGCCTGCTGCTTGGTTAGCTTCCTGCAGCTGCCGAACGCGCTGTTGGTCAACCAGATCTTGTAGGGACACAGAGTCAAGAAAATCAACCATTTTCCTGTTTAGTGTTGACCAGAGTTCGTGTGTCATACAGATGCCGGGCTTGCCATCTGTACCGTTCGCACAGTCTGTCTTGCCACCACAGTTGGTTGCATCAATGGGCTCATCGACGGCGAAAATGATGTCCGCAACGGTGATCGTGCGCCCGAGGCGAGCAAGCGTGTAGCCGCCACCTGGACCACGTACACTCTCGACAAGCTCGTGGCGACGCAGCTTGCCAAACAATTGTTCGAGATAAGAAAGCGAGATATTCTGACGCTGGCTGATTGCGGAAAGCGTGACTGGACCGCTCTGCTGGCGCAAGGCCAGGTCAATCATGGCGGTAACCGCAAATCGTCCTTTTGTAGTGAGCCTCATGACGGAATCCTTAAGAGAGAAACGTTGCGAATGAATTGGCTTACCCGACTAAACAACTCAAGTATAACCAATTCCCGACTAAATTACTAGGGTATGTCCCTAGGAGTTCAAGGGAAATAGCCGGTTTTAAAAAAAAACCGCGCTGTCGCGCGGCTTTTTGTGTGACTACCTACCTAACAATTTCCTTTAAGCCGCCTGATACTGCGTCACGCGCTTGCGTACGAGCTCAAGCACGCCCTGACAGGCGTCTTCAAGATAATCCAATACCTTGCCAAAGCCCTCTGGTCCACCGTAATACGGATCGGGCACAGTGGCTTCTTCGAATTCGTTGGCAAAGCGCATCAACAGCATGAGCTTGTGATGATGAGGCTTTGGACACTGTTGCTGCAGCGCAGAAAGATTTTCCCAGTCCATCGCTAAAATCAAATCAAACTCACGGAAGTCATCCGCCGTAATTTGACGCGCTTCCGTGTGAGCGATTTCATAGCCCCGTTTTCGGGCAGCAGCCTGCGCACGCGCATCTGGCGCTTCACCGACGTGAAAGTTATGGGTACCGGCAGAATCAATGCCCACGGCGTCTGAGAGACCCGCGTCATTGATAAGGTGGCGAAAAACGCCTTCAGCACTGGGCGACCGGCAGATGTTGCCCATGCATACGAAGAGGACTTTTGTCATGATGGTGCTTATTGTGCGGGAAAACCCGTAACATGTCTAGAGTTTTTTTGCTTAATCGCCGGCAAGATCATAATAAATAATAATTAAATAAATATATTTATTATCAATTACTTACATAACTTATCTTATCTAATTTATAGAAATTTGACGTGAAACAATTCAAAAAAACTATTGAAATATTTCAACTCTATGCACCGCAACATAGCAAAACTGCAACATTTAAGCACCAGAAAGTAGCACGCGCTCCTTCAACACCCTGAGTGCATCTCGCGCAGCAGCCGCCTGCTCAAACTCCAGATTCCGCGCATGATCCAACATCAGTTTTTCTAGTCGCTTGAACTCTTTTGCTAGCGCCTTCTCATCGCCTAGCAACGACAAATCTACCTCTTGATCTGGTTGATCTCTGAATGCGGGCGCGACAATGCCATCGATCAGTTCTCTGACTGCCTTCCGTACGCTGCGCGCTTGAATGCCATGCTCGGTATTGAACGCTATCTGCTTATTTCGCCGACGCTCGGTCTCCCCCATGGCGCGCTTCATGGAGTCCGTCATACGATCTGCGTACAAGATCGCACGACCGTTTAGATTGCGCGCCGCGCGGCCAATCGTTTGAATCAAGCTGCGGTCCGAACGCAAAAAACCCTCTTTATCTGCGTCGAGAATTGTCACAAGCGAAACCTCGGGGATGTCTAGCCCTTCGCGCAACAGGTTGATCCCGACCAACACATCGAACGCACCGAGTCGCAAATCGCGAATAATTTCGACACGTTCGACGGTATCGATATCCGAATGCAGATAGCGCACTTTAACGCCGTGCTCCGCGAGATAGTCGGTTAGATCCTCGGCCATCCGTTTGGTCAGCGTGGTAACTAACACACGTTCTTGGACGGCCACACGTAATTTAATCTCGCCCAACAAATCATCGACCTGGGTACGCGCAGGCCGCACCTCTACGATCGGATCGACCAGACCCGTCGGACGCACGACTTGCTCGACAACGTTATCGGTGTGGGCCTGTTCATAGTTGCCAGGGGTCGCGGAAACGAAGACGCACTGTCGCATACGCGTCTCAAACTCCTCCATTTTTAGTGGGCGGTTATCCATCGCCGAGGGCAAACGAAAGCCGTAGGTGACCAGCGTCTCTTTGCGCGCGCGGTCGCCGCGATACATACCGCCTAACTGTCCAATCGTCACATGACTTTCATCGATGAACATCAGCGCATCACTAGGCAAATAATCGATCAGAGTAGGAGGGGGATCACCCGGTGCAGCACCAGACAAGTGCCTGGAATAATTCTCGATGCCCTTACAGAAACCCAGTTCCGCAAGCATTTCAAGATCGAAGCGCGTACGTTGTTCAATCCGCTGCGCCTCGACCAGATGACCGGAGTCCACAAAAAACTTGACGCGTTCGCGCAGCTCTTGCTTGATGGTTTCAATCGCACGCAAGACCGTGTCACGCGGCGTGACGTAATGGGATCCTGGGTAAACAGTAAAGCGCGGGACCTTCTGCCTAACGCGCCCCGTTAAGGGGTCAAAGAGTTCGAGGCTCTCGACCTCGTCATCAAACAACGACAGTCGCACCGCGAGCTCTGCACTTTCCGCCGGGAAGATATCAATGGTTTCGCCACGGGCACGAAAGGTCCCGCGTGTAAATTCTGTGTCGTTGCGCTCGTACTGCATCGCCACCAAGCGCGCCAACACCTCACGACGCGCGATACGATCGCCCGCGCGCAGAATCAAGACCATCGCGTGATAGTCCGAGGGGTTACCAATACCGTAGATACAGGAAACAGTGCCCACGATGACCGTATCGCGCCTTTCAAGCAAACTCTTGGTGGCAGACAAACGCATCTGCTCAATGTGCTCGTTAATCGACGAGTCTTTTTCAATGAACAAATCGCGTGTCGGGACGTAGGCTTCCGGTTGGTAGTAATCGTAGTAAGACACGAAATACTCGACCGCATTACGCGGGAAAAACTCCCGCATCTCTGCGTATAACTGCGCTGCCAACGTCTTGTTCGGTGCCAGCACCACCGCTGGCCGACCTAGGCGTGCAATGATATTGGCCATCGTGAAGGTCTTGCCCGACCCGGTTACCCCGAGCAAGGTCTGTGACATCAAGCCATCACGCATGCCCTGTTCTAGCAGATCAATCGCCCGAGGCTGATCTCCTGCAGGCGGATAGGGCTGGTAAAGCTGAAAAGGGCTATCCGGATAGGAAACAAACTTCCCCGCTTCATTGCCTGTCGAAATCGTCGCATGCGGCACCACGCCCAAGCTCGCAACCTCATGCGCGATAGCAGCGGGTAAGGCGGGCGATGCGGGAAGCGACAACAGTGGATCATCACTGTCCTGGGTGATCAGGTCATTGACTGGGGTTACTTCAGGTTTCTTGGTCGAGGCCATGCTAGACTTATTCGGGTTAGCCCTTGGATTTAGGCCGAACCGAATATTATGTTCCCTCTTATCCAAAGCGTCCACTCGAATTGCAAACACCACTACTTTTTCTCACCTTTGTCCATTCTTTGACCGCCATCCACTAAACATGAGCACCCTCTTCCAAGCCGTAGAACTCGCCCCACGTGACCCTATCCTAGGTCTGAACGAACAATTCAATGCCGATCCGCGCAGCACCAAGGTAAACCTTGGCGTGGGTGTCTACTACGACGACAACGGGAAAATCCCACTGCTAGCAGCGGTGCATCAAGCTGAAGTCGCGCGTGTGCAACTGGCCGCAGCACGCGGGTACCTCCCAATCGAGGGAATCGCAGGCTATAACAAGGGCGCGCAAGAACTGGTGCTTGGCAAGAACTCGCCCCTCATTGCTGCTGGTCGGGTTCTAACCATGCAAGCACTAGGCGGCACAGGCGCGCTCAAAATCGGCGCAGACTTCATCAAGCAGCTTGTCCCTGACGCCAAAGTCGCGATTAGCGATCCGAGCTGGGAAAACCATCGTGCACTCTTTGAACGCGCAGGCTTCGAGGTTGTCAACTACCCCTACTACGATGCAGTCACGCATGGACTGAACTTCAAAGGCATGTTGGAGGGGCTGCGCAGCCTCCCGCAAAAAAGTGTGGTGGTGCTGCACGCTTGCTGCCACAACCCGACCGGCGTGGACCTCACGGTTGATCAGTGGCGTGAGGTTGCCCAAGTCGTCAAGGCCTCGAACCTGATTCCATTCCTTGATATCGCCTACCAAGGTTTTGGCGATGGACTCGAGGCTGATGCCTCAGCTGTCCGCCTATTCGCCGATTTGGATATGACGATGTTCATCAGCTCGTCGTTCTCGAAGTCATTCTCGCTTTACGGCGAGCGCGTCGGCGCCTTGACGATCGTGACAGGAAGTCAGGATGAATCGAGCCGCGTACTGAGCCAAGTCAAACGTGTTATCCGTACTAACTACTCCAACCCACCCACGCACGGTGGCACGATCGTTTCGACCGTATTAAACAATCCCGAGCTGTTTGCCCTATGGGATAAAGAACTTGCTGGCATGCGTGACCGCATCCGACTAATGCGCAAGCAGTTGGTTGAAAAACTGACCCAATTCGGCGTAAAAGAGGACTGCAGCTACGTCATGAAGCAACGCGGCATGTTCTCGTTTTCAGGGATGACCGCCCCTCAGGTTGAGCGTCTACGCGCCGAGCACGGGATTTATGCGGTCAGCACCGGTCGTATCTGCGTTGCTGCGTTAAACAGCAAGAACATCGACACCGTTGCCAAAGCCATGGCCGAGGTGATGAAAGCCTAAGTACCTTGTCCGTCAGGCGACCGGCAGGGGGTTGAGCAAAAAAACAGCCTTTATGAAAAAGGCTGTTTTTTTATACAGATTTATTTGCAACTTCATGTTTTTTAGTGCAAAATATAACTGTACAAATAAACAGCGCTGTGTGCATCGACAGTTTAATCACTGAATAATCGCAGCGAATCTACACCCGCTAAGCTCACCACAGGCTCGACGATGTCTATCAAACTGACCGACCGGCAACAACAGATTCTGGACCTGATACGCGAAGCCGTGGTTAACACGGGTTTCCCTCCTACTAGGGCTGAAATTGCCCAAACCCTAGGTTTTAAATCAGCCAATGCGGCAGAAGACCACTTGCGCGCACTTGCCAGAAAAGGGGTAATAGAACTCACGGCCGGTGCATCACGCGGTATACGCCTAACCGAGGCGGCGGCTGACTTCTTTGGGGATACGGATCTCAACCCAGAACATGTCCGATCACAACCCACGCCTCTCAGCGCGCCAACCGCAGCACCTGGCATGGGCCAAGTCCTTCTGCCGCTTATCGGACGCGTCGCTGCGGGCTTTCCTATGCTTGCAACTGAAAACATCGAACGAGAAATACAAGTAGACCCAAATATGTTCACACAAACACCTGACTACCTGCTTAAGGTCAGAGGTCTGAGTATGCGTGACATTGGAATACTCGATGGTGATTTGCTCGCGGTCAAAAAAACCAACATCGCCCGCAACGGTCAGATTGTTGTCGCACGTATCGATGACGAAGTCACGGTCAAGCGCTTAAATCAGCAGGGTTCTCGCATTGAGTTATTGCCTGAAAACACCGACTTTGAGCCCATCATCGTCACAGCGGATCAAGACTTCTCTATCGAAGGTATTGCTCTGGGATTAATTCGCAGCACGCCACTGCAATAACACGCGTCGCGGCGAGCTAGGTCTCACGCCAGCGCTCAAGCGCTCGTCGATCGCGTTTAGTTGGGCGACCTTCGATATTCTGTGATGGTTCAACGTAGTATTTGCGTCGCTCTGCAGCCGTCTGCCGCGCCAGCATGCTCTCGGGTGTTTCTTCATATAAAAGACGCGCAAGTGTGGCTGCGCGTCGAGTCTCAGAAATACCACGCACGAGCAATTCAATGTGCTCTTGCTCTCGATGAATCTTAAGCTTATCGCCAACCTTGATTAAACGAGCGGGCTTCGCACGATCATCGCCTACATGCACACGTCCCGCCTCGATTGCCGAGGCGGCAATCGTGCGGGACTTGTAAAAACGTGCAGCCCACAACCACTTATCAAGCCGCACACTATCGACGAACACTTGCACTTAGTGTTTGATCACCGGATCCGTCGCAGTGCCTGTGGGCTTAGCCACAACGTCCTGCGCAACCGGCGCTTCCTCGGGCAAAGGTTTTGTTGGGCTCGATAAAGCCACTTCCAAGACTTTATCAATCCAACGCACTGGTACGATCTCTAGATGGTTCTTAACGTTATCAGGAATCTCGGCAAGATCCTTAACGTTTTCTTCGGGGATCAGCACCGTCTTGATACCACCGCGATGGGCTGCCAGCAGCTTCTCTTTAAGGCCTCCAATCGCCAGCACTTCTCCACGGAGCGTAATTTCACCAGTCATCGCCACATCGGCACGTACGGGAATGTGCGTGAGCGCCGACACGATGGCTGTGGTGATTGCGATACCCGCGGACGGACCGTCTTTAGGTGTAGCACCTTCAGGGAAGTGCACGTGAATATCCCGCTTCTCAAAAATAGAATCTGCAATCCCGAGACGCGCCGCACGCGCACGCACCACACTGCGTGCAGCCTCGACCGACTCCTTCATCACATCGCCGATAGATCCCGTACGCTGAATCACGCCCTTACCAGGCATGTCTGCAACTTCAATTGTCAGTAAATCGCCACCGACTTCTGTCCAAGCCAAGCCCGTTACCTGTCCGATCTGGTTTTCCTTCTCGGCCATGCCAAAGTTGTAACGACGCACGCCCAGGTAGTCACTCAAGTTTTCAGACGTGACGACAACTTGTGGAATCACAGCATTAGACTTCGCCGCCTTATTGGCCTCGGATTCTGCCAAAAGTTTCTTCACAACCTTCCGACAGATTTTTCCGACATCACGCTCAAGCGAGCGCACGCCAGCTTCACGTGTGTAGTAGCGCACAATGTCACGCATCGCAGATTCGTCGACCTTCAACTCTTCCGGTTTGACGCCATTGTTCTTCATGACCTTAGGTAGCAAGTGGTCATGCGCGATATGAATCTTCTCATCTTCGGTGTAACCCGAGAGACGAATCACTTCCATGCGATCGAGCAATGCGGGTGGAATGTTCAAGGTGTTACTCGTTGCCACAAACATGACATCTGACAAGTCAAAATCAACTTCTACGTAGTGATCTTGAAACGTATGGTTTTGTTCTGGATCTAAAACCTCTAGCAATGCCGACGCAGGATCTCCACGGAAATCCATGCCCAGCTTATCGATTTCATCTAGCAGGAATAAGGGGTTGCGCACAGCAACCTTGGACATGTTCTGCAAAATCTTGCCTGGCATTGAGCCAATGTAAGTGCGACGGTGTCCGCGAATTTCCGCTTCGTCGCGCACACCACCTAAAGCCATACGGATGAACTTGCGATTCGTTGCCTTGGCAATCGACTGGCCGAGCGAAGTTTTGCCCACGCCTGGAGGGCCTACCAAACAAAGGATAGGCGCTTTGACCTTATCCACACGTTGCTGCACCGCAAGATATTCGAGGATGCGCTCTTTGACTTTGTCCAAACCATAGTGGTCGGCATCCAGAACGCTTTCAGCGTTCGGAATCGAGTTGTTAACCTTGCTCTTTTTGCGCCAAGGCAAACTGATCACGGTATCAATGTAATTACGCACCACGGTGGCTTCGGCCGACATCGGGGACATCAGCTTTAGTTTCTTGAGCTCACCGTCCACTTTCTTGCGAGCATCTTTAGGCAAATGCGCGGCTTGAATCTTCTTTTCAAGCTCTTCGATATCCGCACCCTCTTCGCCCTCGCCTAACTCTTTCTGAATCGCCTTGACCTGCTCATTCAGGTAGTAGTCACGCTGGCTCTTTTCCATCTGTTTCTTGACGCGCCCGCGGATACGTTTCTCGACTTGCAAGATATCAATCTCAGTCTCGAGCTGGCTCAATAATGCCTCTAGACGCTCAGAGGTCGAGATGATCTCCAACATCTTTTGCTTTTGCTCAAGCTTGAGCGGCAAGTGTGCAGCGATGGTATCGGCCAAGCGGCCGGCATCATCGATCCCAGCGAGCGAAGTCAGAATTTCGGGTGGTATTTTCTTATTAAGTTTGACGTACTGCTCAAACTGACTCACGATGGCACGGCGCAAGGCTTCGATCTCAGCACCCATCGTCACGTCAGGTGCAATTGGCACTAGTTCCGATGTGAAGTGCGTCTCAACATCCTGTATCTCGGTCACGCGGGCACGCTGCGCGCCCTCGACCAGTACCTTCACTGTACCGTCAGGTAGTTTGAGCATTTGCAGAATGGTGGCCACACAGCCGATTTCGTATACGTCCTCTGGTGTTGGATCATCTTTGCCAGCAGACTTTTGAGCGGCGAGCATGATGCTCTTGCCGGCCTCCATGGCAGCCTCAAGCGCACGAATCGAGCGCGGACGCCCCACAAACAAGGGGATCACCATATGGGGGAACACCACCACATCGCGCAACGGCAGTAGAGGCAAATTAATTGCTTCAGCAGGCAGGATCTGATTTCCAGACATAGCGACATCCTAAGAAAAACTCGACAAATCCGAACTGATTCATCGACACTTCAATCGCAATTCTGCGAATAGACTTGTTATATGGACAATAGCCGAAATTTCAAGATTCAGCCTCTAGAATGAACAAAAGCCCCTAAAAAGGGGCTGAAAACCAGAGCTACCTTTAGGGTCTAATTTGTTCAGGCCGCAGCGTCTCTCAGGCTAGAAGACTTTTGGGTAGGTTGTTGCTCCGTCTCGTCTGCATAGACCAACAGCGGCTTACCCTGTCCCTCTATCGCAGCTTCGTCGAGCACGACACGCTTGATATTGCCTTGCGTCGGTAGTTCGTACATGGTGTCCAGTAAGGCGGCCTCGAGGATGGAGCGCAAACCACGCGCACCGGTCTTGCGCTTAATCGCCTTGCGCGCAATAGCGTGCAAGGCACCCGGACGGATTTCAAGCTCAGCACCTTCCATGGCGAATAATTTTTGAAACTGCTTGACTAAAGCGTTCTTCGGTTCAGTCAAGATCTGAATCAAGGTTTCTTCGTCAAGCTCTTGCAAGGTTGCCACAACCGGCAAGCGACCGACAAGCTCAGGAATTAAGCCAAACTTCACTAAATCTTCGGGCTCAACATCAAGGAAGGTGTTACCGGCGGACTGCTCGGTCTTGGAGTCGATAGACGCACCAAAACCAATGCCAGAACGCTCAGTGCGATTGCGGATGACTTTTTCAAGACCATCAAATGCACCGCCAACAATGAAGAGGATGTTGGTGGTGTCGACTTGCACAAAATCCTGGTTCGGATGCTTGCGACCGCCTTGAGGCGGTACCGAGGCAACCGTACCCTCAATTAATTTGAGCAGTGCTTGTTGTACGCCCTCACCAGATACGTCTCGCGTAATAGATGGGTTGTCGGCCTTGCGAGAAATCTTATCAATCTCGTCGATATAGACAATAGCGCGCTGCGCTTTTTCTACTTCGTAATTACAGTTTTGCAGTAATTTTTGAATGATGTTTTCAACGTCTTCGCCGACATAACCTGCCTCAGTTAGCGTGGTAGCGTCTGCCATGACAAACGGTACGTTGAGTTGTCTTGCCAAGGTCTGTGCAAGCAGTGTCTTTCCCGAACCCGTAGGTCCGATCAGCAGGATATTACTTTTTGAAAGTTCAACGTCGTCGCCCTTAACTTCCCCATGACGCAAACGCTTGTAGTGGTTATAGACCGCTACCGCGAGCACGCGCTTGGGTGTCGTCTGTCCGATCACATATTGATCGAGAAAGGCTTTAATTTCGGCGGGAGTAGGCAAGTCTGTACGGAGTGAGTCACGGGCTTGAGCCTGCGCTTCTTCACGAATGATGTCATTGCATAAGTCAATGCACTCATCACACACGAAGACAGACGGGCCGGCAATCAGCTTGCGGACTTCGTGTTGGCTCTTGTTGCAAAACGAGCAGTACAAAGTCTTTGTAGGGGCTGATGCTTTCTTATCTGTCATAGCGATCCATTACCGTTTTAATCCGTAGGCGATCCTTATACGGGATCCGCACGCGAAGTCAGAACCTTGTCAATCAGTCCATACGTTACCGCATCGGCGGCAGACATAAAGTTATCCCGTTCGGTATCAATACCAATGCGTTCAACTGTTTGCCCAGTGTTCTCAGCAAGCATCTGATTTAGACGTTCACGCAAATCAAGAATCTCACGTGCCTGAATTTGAATGTCAGAGGCTTGGCCTTGTGCACCACCCGACGGCTGGTGAATCATGATGCGCGAATTGGGAAGAGAGAAACGCTTGCCCTTCGTGCCAGCGGCAAGAAGGAACGCACCCATACTCGCTGCAAGGCCTGTGCAAAGCGTCGAGACCTCAGGCTTGATAAAGCGCATGGTGTCGTAAATCGCCATACCGGCGTATACCGACCCGCCAGGTGAGTTGATGTAGAGCGCGACGTCTTTGTCAGGATTCTCGGACTCAAGGAACAACAATTGAGCTACAACTAAGTTTGCCGACTGGTCGTTGACCGGGCCAACTAGAAAAATCACACGCTCTTTAAGCAGTCGGGAATAAATGTCAAAGGCGCGCTCTCCGCGCCCCGACTGCTCAATCACCATTGGAATGTATCCAAGCCCAGTTGGGGTCACCGAGGACCCACCGTGCATGGATGCATAAAAGTCGGTAAAACGTTCCATTTAGGCCGTTCCCATGATTTGATCAAAAGGTACCTGCTCGTCTTCAACCTGCGCTTTCGCCAAGGCGTGCTGCACAACATTGTCTTCTAGCACAATGCCTTCAACCTCAGCGCGACGAGCGCGATCTGAAAGATAATAGCTCACGACCTCTGCAGGTTTTTCATAGTTGCCTGCAAACTCTTCAATGCGTGCACGAACCTGCTCAGGTTTGGCTTGCAGCTGGGCCTGCTGAACGAGTTCGGACACCAGGAGACCCAAACGCACACGACGCTCCGCCTCGGCGGTAAACGCATCGGCCGGAATAGGCATTTTGTCGGCATTTGGTACGCCGCGCTGAGTGAGCTCAGCGCGTGCGGCTTGCACGCGAGACTGACATTCGCTGTCGACTAGGGCTTTGGGCACATCGAAGCTCACAGCGCCGATGAGTGCATCCATTACGCTTGTTTTTGTACGTGCCAAGGTGCGTGCTTTGACTTCGCGCTCGATGTTGCCACGGATATCAGCGAGCAATTTCTCTACGTCGCCTTCTGGCTGACCGAGTGATTTTGCAAACTCCGCATCAATCACAGGAAGAACAGGCTCTGCCACTTCTTTGACTGTAATCGTGAACTCGGCTGTCTTGCCGGCAACATCTTTGCCACCGTAATCAGCTGGGAACGCCAACGGGAACACTTTGGTTTCGCCCGCTTTCATGCCGCGCGCAGCCGCCTCGAACTCAGGCAGCATGCGGCCCTGACCTAAAACGAAAGGAAAAGCATCAGCCTTGCCACCTTCAAAGGGCACGCCGTCGATCGTCCCGGCAAAGTCCAACGTGACGCGGTCCTCATCCTGGGCAGCACGGCCGTCGCGAGCCGCGTACTCAGCGCGCTGTTTGCGCAAAATGTCGACAGTGCGTTGCACTTCTGCTTCGCCAACCGTTGTCACGGCGCGCTTGATCTTCAGGCCAGACAGATCAGGCACTGTTACGGCAGGATAAACCTCAAACGTCGCAAAGAACGCCAAGGTGCCCTCTGGGGTGCCCTCGGTCTTTGGCTCTAGCTTCGGTGCACCAGCAATGCGCAGACCCGCTGCTTCAATTGCTTTTTCAAATGCCTGGCCAACCTTATCGTTAATCGCGTCGTAGCGAATGCCGGGAGCGTGCGTACGCTCGAGCATAGCCATCGGCACTTTGCCGGGACGGAAACCAGGTGCCTTCGCGGTGCGCGCGGCGCGCTTGAGTTCAGCTTGAACAGCTGTTTCGACGTCGGCCAACAAGACCGAGAGTTCTAGGCGGCGCTCGAGGCCGGAGAGGGTTTCAACCACAGGTTGCATGAAAATCTACCAAACAAAGAGGACGGATAGCGCAAAACAGCCCGCGCCGGATAAAAAAACGGGGTGGTGCGAAGGGCGGGACTCGAACCCGCACACCTGTTACGGCGTCAGGACCTAAACCTGGTGCGTCTACCAATTTCGCCACCTTCGCAGTAGCCGAACATTGTAGCGCACACCGGACGGGTTTTCCGTTCCCACAGGGCGGGCAACTGGTTAAAATACGCGGATGAACCCACGTCTTGACAAATTACAGCCCTACCCCTTCGAAAAACTTCGTGCTTTGCTGGCTCAGGCCGGTCCATTGCCCGAGGGTATCCGCCCTATTAACCTCTCGATTGGTGAGCCAAAGCACGCTGCGCCCGATTGCGTCAAACAGGCCATTATCGGGGGGCTAGCAGGTCTGTCCGCCTATCCACCAACCAAAGGCGACCCGGCTTTGCGTCAGGCGATCTCGACCTGGCTTGCGCGCCGCTACGGCATCCCTGCGCCAGATCCTGAAACCCAAATACTTCCTGCCCTGGGTTCCCGCGAAGCCTTGTTTGCCTTCGGACAAGTGGTCCTTGACTCGACTCAAGACGGACTTGTCGTCTGCCCCAACCCCTTCTATCAAATCTACGAGGGCGCAGCGCTGCTTGGCGGTGCGACTCCCTTCTATGTGAACTCGGACCCTGCCAAGAACTTCCGTTGCGACTGGGCCAGCGTCCCCGCTGAGGTCTGGAAGCGTACCCAACTGCTATTCGTCTGCTCACCTGGCAACCCAGCAGGCGATGTCATGCCCCTGTCTGACTGGAAACTCCTATTCGAACTATCAGACCACTACGGCTTCGTCATCGCCTCGGACGAATGTTACTCAGAGATATACCTAGACGAGGCCTCTCCACCTTTGGGTGGAATGCAAGCCGCCCACCAACTCGGGCGCACCGACTATAAGAACCTGATGTGTTTCTCGAGCCTATCCAAGCGCTCCAATGTACCTGGTATGCGCTCTGGTTTTGTCGCAGGCGACGCGCACCTGATTGCCAAGTTCCTGCTGTATCGCACGTACCACGGTAGCGCCCTGTCGCCGGTTGTGTCGACCGCAAGTATCGCTGCCTGGAACGATGAGGCACACGTGATCGATAACCGTCAACAGTACCGTGCAAAATTTGATGCTGTTTTACCCATCTTGCAGCCTGTGCTCAATGTCAAACGACCGGATGCTTCTTTCTATTTATGGGCGGGTACACCGGGACCCGACCCAGAGTTTGTGCGAGACCTCTTGTCGCAAACGGCGGTCACTGTCCTACCCGGTAGTTACGTCGGTCGCACCGTAGAGGACATCAACCCAGGCCAAAATCGTATCCGCATTGCCTTGGTGGCCCCCTTGGCCGATTGCGTTGAGGCCGCGCACCGCATTGCAAGCTTTGTACAAAAGAATTTCAAGAAAGGTGCTCAACGCTAAGACGCGCTTCTCTTAACATTTATTGCTTTCATTTCTCTTTCTTTTTTATTCAGGATTGTCATGACGACAGATTTGCAAAACACCATCGAGCAAGGTTGGGAAAACCGCGCGAACCTTTCGCCTTCCGCTGCAGATGCAGCCGTGCGCGACGCAGTCGAACACACTATTCACGCTCTGGATGCCGGGACGCTGCGCGTTGCCGAGAAACTCAATGGCAACTGGGTCGTGCATCAGTGGATCAAAAAAGCAGTTCTTTTATCCTTCCGCTTGTACGACAACGGCGTGATGGGACAAAAGCCTGTCCAGTTTTACGACAAGGTACCACTCAAGTTTGGTGACTTCAGCGATGCGGACTTCAAAGCCGGCGGTTATCGCGTTGTTCCTCCAGCAGTTGCGCGCCGTGGCGCCTACATCGCTCGCAATGTCGTTTTAATGCCCTCGTATGTCAACATCGGCGCCTATGTGGATGAAGGAACGATGGTAGACACTTGGGCAACTGTCGGATCTTGCGCACAAATTGGTAAAAATGTGCATTTGTCCGGTGGAGTTGGAATTGGTGGCGTGCTCGAACCCCTGCAAGCCAACCCCACCATCATCGAAGACAACTGCTTTATCGGCGCGCGTTCCGAAGTCGTTGAAGGTGTCATTGTTGAAGCGAACTCCGTGCTGGCCATGGGTGTTTTCTTATCGCAGAGCACACGCATTTACGATCGCGAGACCAAAGAGATTCATTACGGTCGCGTGCCCTCCGGTTCCGTCGTCGTGCCCGGTTCTTTGCCGGCACGCATAGCCTGAACTGCGCCATCATTGTCAAACGGGTCGATGCACAGACCCGCGCCAAGACCAGCATTAACGATCTCCTGAGAGCCTAATGCCGCAATCCCGGGATGCACTGTGCACCGTACGCGATTTAATTCGCTACGGTGTTTCACGCTTTAACGAAGCCAAGCTTTTTTTTGGTCATGGCTCGGATAACGCGTGGGACGAAGCGGTTTATCTGGTGCTCTTTGCTCTGCATTTACCACCCGATCAGCTCGAACCCTTTATGGACGCCCGGGTCCTGCCTGAAGAGCGCGAACGCGCGCTTTCACTCCTTGATCTTCGCTGTGAACAACGCCTTCCCGCACCATACCTCACGCATGAAGCATGGCTTCAGGGATTTCGCTTTCATGTTGATCAACGCGTCATTGTGCCGCGCTCGCCCATCGCCGAGCTCTTGATGAATCAACTAAGCCCTTGGATCAGCGATCCGTACGAGGTCACCGGTATTCTTGACCTCTGCACCGGCTCAGGCTGTTTAGCCATCATTGCAGCCCATCAGTTTCCTGAAGCCTTCGTCGATGCAACGGATATCTCTCGCGACGCGCTAGATGTCGCAGCGATCAATGTCGCACAACATGGCATGGGCGATCGACTCAACCTTCACCATGGCAGCCTGTACGATCCGTTGCCAGTTGCCGCCCGTTACGACCTGATCATCAGTAATCCACCGTACGTCAATACGACCTCCATGGGCAAGCTGCCTGCAGAGTACCGACATGAACCACGTCTTGCTTTAGCGGGTGGTGATGACGGCATGGACATCGTTCGTACCATTCTTGAACAAGCCCCAGCCCACCTCAGTGATGAGGGCTACCTGGTGATTGAGATCGGGCACGAGCGCGCCTTCTTTGAAGCCGCCTTTCCAGAGCTAGAACCAATCTGGCTAGACACAGCTGAAGCTTCAGACCAGATTCTCTTACTTAGCCGCGGACAACTGCAGCCGTGATTCGCGCGTCTGGCTTGACGGTGCGGCGCGGCACCAAAGTTCTCCTCGACCAAACAGAGTTCGTCGTGCATCCCGGCGAGCGCGTTGGTTTTGTGGGCAAAAATGGCGCGGGCAAATCGACACTATTCGCGTTACTGCAGCACGAGCTCGATGCGGATGCGGGTACCCTGGATGTTCCCTCTGGCTGGCGTATTGCCAGTGTCAGGCAAGAGATCGCCTCCACGACCAACGCAGCACGAGAGTTCGTCATTGACGGGGATACCCATCTTCGATCCCTGCAAGCAGCACGAGCAGCAATTAATGCAGAGCTCGAACAACGTCCGGAGCGCATCGAGGCCTTCGGCGCAAAGATTGCAGAGCTCGAGTCTGAGTTGATTGAGGCGGATGCCTGGACTGCACCCTCGCGCGCAGAACAACTTCTCGCTGGACTAGGCTTTACCCCAGCCCAGTGGGAACAACCGGTCGATAGCTTCTCCGGAGGCTGGCGTATGCGTCTCGCACTAGCACGGGCACTCATGGCACCGTCCGAACTCCTGCTGCTTGATGAACCGACCAACCACCTCGATCTCGATGCCATGCTTTGGCTTGAGCGATGGCTTGGAGCTTACCAAGGTACGGTCTTGCTGATCTCGCACGATACCGAATTCCTGGATGCAGTCGCGCAAACGATTTTGCACTTCGATCAAGGCAAACTCAACCGCTACAAAGGCGGCTACCAAGATTTTGTCTTGCAACGCGCCGAGCGACTGCGTCAAACAACGATTGCGTACGAACGCCAAACGCGCGAAGCCGCGCGACTACAAGGCTTTATCGACCGCTTTAAAGCGAAGGCTTCCAAAGCTAAGCAAGCGCAGAGTCGCGTTAAAGCGCTGGCGAGAATGGAACTGCTCGCACCCATACATGCCGAATCGGGAATCGATATACGCATCCCCTCTCCAGACGAGATGCCAGATCCGCTCTTAGTTCTAGACGACATGCAGGCGGGCTACACAGACGAGGCGGGCACGTCTATTCCCATCTTACGAAACGTCAAGCTTATGGTCCGTGGTGGCGATCGCATTGGCATCCTGGGCGTCAATGGTGCCGGCAAAAGCACACTCGTCAAAACACTGGCCGGTGAGTTAGAAGTTCAGGCGGGAAGTCGAAAGGCCTCGCGTGGACTTGAAGTTGGCTATTTCGCACAACACCAGCTAGACATGTTGGATCTGGATAGCAGTCCATTGCAACATCTCGCACGACTCGCCCCCCAGACTCGCGAACAGGAACTCCGTAACTACCTAGGTGGTTTCGGTTTTGGTGGCGATCGCGTGATGGATACAGTCGAGCCCATGTCTGGCGGAGAAAAAGCAAGGCTTGCCTTGGCACTTATCGTCTGGCAAAAACCGAATCTACTTCTCCTTGATGAACCAAGTAACCACCTCGATGTCGAGACACGCGAGGCGCTAACCACGGCGCTGGCTGAGTTCGGTGGCAGCATGTTGTTGGTTTCGCACGACCGGCACTTACTGCGCACCACCGTCGATAGTTTTTGGATTGTTGCCGATGGCGGCGTACAGGAGTTTGATGGCGATCTAGAGGACTATCGGGACTGGCTCGCCCAGCACCAGGCCAATGCTCGCAAACAAGACGCAATCGCGCGCGATGCAGGCAAGCCGGCCACGCTGGGCACCGCTGCCGTGCAAGATACGCAAGCCGTCGTGGGTGACCGCAAGAATCAAAAAAGAGAACAAGCGCAAGAACGTCAGCGCTTGGCGCAACTGCGTAAACCGCTTGAAACCAAGCTCAAAACGGTTGAAAAAGAACTCGAACAAACACAAATGCAGGTGCGCACGCTCGACGAACGCATTGCTGACCCAGATTTATACAGCGATGCGCGCAGACAAGAACGAATGGAAACGCTCGCTAAACACGGCGAGCTTGCGAAATTCGCCTCTGAGCTTGAAGATCGCTGGTTAAGTTTGCAAGAAGAGCTCGAGCAGCTGGATGTTAGCTCTGAATAATATCGAGCTTGGCCACACCGAGGGCTAGGGTTTTCGCGCCCACCTCACGAAACTGAATTTGCGCTTGGGCCTCAATACCGCTGCCCGCTAGGCCAATGATCGTTCCCTCGCCGAAACGAGCGTGACGCACCCCTTGTCCTACCCGAAACTGCTGCGCGCCCACCGTCACACCGCTGGTGACACTGCGCGGCGTCGCAGAGACAACACTAGATTTTGGATTCCTTGCGTAGGGATCAAAACCACCCCCACTACTCTTCCATCTTGGTTCAGAGTCACTCAAGCCCTGCTTGGGTGTCAACCACTTCAAGTGCTCGTCAGGAATTTCAGACAGGAAGCGCGAGCGCATCGCGTAGCGCGTCTGGCCGTGCAACATCCGACTCTGCGCCAAACTGAAGTACAAACGCTCCCGAGCACGGGTAATCGCCACATACATTAAGCGGCGCTCTTCTTCGAGCCCTGCTTGCTCAAGAATACTGTTTTCGTGCGGAAACAAGCCTTCTTCAATACCGGTAATAAAAACCGCATCAAATTCCAAGCCCTTCGCGGCATGCACGGTCATTAATTGAACCGCATCTTGGCCTGCTTGCGCCTGATTATCTCCCGCCTCGAGTGCTGCATGCGATAAAAAGGCCATCAAAGGAGACAAGCCATCAAAGCCAACCCGCAAAGCGTCGCTTGCCACAGAAGGGTCACCCTCACCTGGCTCTGTCCCCACAAAGTCACCTGATGCAGGAGCTTGAAGCGCCACACCCGCTGGCAAACCATCTAAATTCGCTTCGGAGACAAAGGCGGCCGCTGCCGTCACAAGCTCTTTTAAGTTTTCGATCCGATCCGCACCTTCGCGATCTTGCTGATAGTGGGCAATTAGACCGCTTTGATCAATGACATGTTCGACCATCTCTGGCAAAGGTAACTCACGCGTTTCAGCAGCCAGACGTTGGATCATCGTGGCGAATTGAGCTAAGTTCGAGCCGCCCTTGCCTGGCACACGCGCCACAGCAGACGACAAACTCGTGTCATACGCGCGCGCCTGATCACCGAGCAACTCAAGTGTACGCGCACCGATCCCGCGCGGCGGGAAATTCACAACCCGCATCCAGGAGGTGTCATCATCGGCATTCGCCATCAAACGCAAGTATGCCAAGGCGTGCTTGACCTCCTGACGCTCAAAGAAGCGCAAGCCACCGTAGACTTTGTAGGCAATCCCCGAAGAAAACAATGCATGCTCGATTACGCGTGATTGCGCATTGCTGCGATAAAGCACTGCTATCTGACTGCGATCTCGTCCGTCCGAGATCAGACCACGCACTTCGTCGACTAACCACTGCGCTTCGAGCAGATCCGTGGGTTGTTCCACCACGCGGATTTGCTCGCCCTCACCCTGCTCAGTCCACAAATTCTTGCCTAGACGACCATTGTTGTGGCTAATCAGCGCATTGGCGGAGTCAAGAATATGGCCAAACGAGCGGTAATTCTGCTCTAGCCTGATCACAGTTCCGCGGGCATAGTCACGCTCAAAGTCAGCCATATTGCCCACGTTGGCGCCGCGAAACGCATAGATAGACTGATCATCATCCCCCACGGCAAACAAACTTGCACCGCCACCCGCCAAGAGCATTAGCCACTTGTACTGCAGCGTGTTGGTATCTTGGAACTCATCAACGAGCACATGTCTGAAGCGACGCTGATAATGACTGCGGATAGGCTCGTTTCGTGCCAGCAACTCATAGGCGCGCAGTAAAAGCTCAGGGAAGTCCACCACCCCTTCGCGCTGGCACTGTGTTTCGTACAGTGTGTAGATCTCGATTAACCGACGCCGAAAACTATCATGGGCCTCGACATCGCCTGGACGCAAGCCGTCCTCTTTCGCACCGTTGATAAAACGCTGGACATCGCGCGCCGGATACTTTTCGTCATCAATGCCATTCGCTTTGAGCAGTCGCTTAATCGCTGCGAGCTGATCGGCTGTATCGAGAATTTGAAACGCCTGAGGCAAGCCTGCGTCGCGGTGATGCGCGCGCAGCATGCGATTACAAAGACCATGGAAAGTGCCAATCCACAAACCACGCGTATCGATCGGCAGAATAGAAGACACGCGCGAAACCATCTCGCGCGCAGCCTTATTGGTAAACGTGACAGCGAGGATTCCTAAAGGGCTCACCTGCCCCGTCTGAATCAACCACGCCATGCGCGTGGTGAGCACCCGAGTTTTTCCGCTCCCTGCACCCGCAAGTACCAGCGCGTGCTGCGCAGGGAGGGTAACCGCCTCGCGCTGTGGCTCGTTAAGCTTGTCGATCATGCCGCATAGCGGCGTAGACGCAAGGCGAACTCCTCAAGACCGGCGATACCGCTTTGTTGTGCGCGCTGACACCATGCTTGCAAGTCATGCAGCAGTTGCTCGCTCGACGACGTCGAGCTGTCCCAAAGTTTGACGAGCTCATGACGCATTTGCACCATGGTCGACAGAGATTCGTTTAACGAAATCGCTTGATCGATACGCGCGCGCTCAGCTGGCGCGAGGTTCTCGTCACCGCGCCCCAGCCAGTGGGTTGCCGCGACCAAGGCTTGCGCCTTCTCTTCGTTGCGAGACGCCTGTAGCCGCGAAAGCTCATCGCGACATGCCGTTTTCATCAAGCCTGTGTAGCGTGCCAAAATTTCATAGCGGTGTGCGATCACGCCTTGCAAGGTGCGCTGATCAATACCGGTTTTACCTGTGGCTTCTAGTCGCAACTTCGGCGCTACCTTTTTAATCTGCACCAGACCGAGCGCCTTCAGGCCCAGTATGTAGACCCAACCGATGTCAAGCTCATACCACTTACTTGAAAACTTGGCCGAGCTACCAAACGCGTGGTGATTATTGTGCAGCTCTTCGCCACCAATCAAAATCCCCCAGGGGAAGACATTGGTGCTCGTATCAGGGCTGGCGAAATTACGGTAACCCCAGTAATGACCAACACCATTGACCACGCCAGCGGCCCAGAACGGTATCCAAGCCATTTGAATCGCCCAAACGGTCAAGCCAAGTGCACCAAACAAACTCACGTCAATAATCAGCATCAGCAGAATGCCGCGGGCACTGAACTTGGTGTAGATATTGCGCTCAAGCCAATCATCAGGCGTGCCATGACCAAACTTGCTTAAGGTCTCGGCATTTTTAGATTCGTGCCTGTACAGCTCTGCACCACTAAATAAAACCTTACTAATGCCATACATCATTGGCGAGTGCGGATCCCCTTCACGCTCGCAACGGGCATGGTGCTTGCGATGAATGGCCACCCATTCCTTCGTGACCATTCCAGTGGTCATCCAAAGCCAAAAACGGAAGAAATGCGCCACAGCTGGGTGCAGATCTAGGCCCCGATGTGCCTGGCAACGATGCAAAAATATTGTGACGGCCACAATGGTGATGTGTGTCATCACCAAGGTGTAAATCACCACTTGCCACCAGGATGCCTGCAGCAAACCACCTGCGCCAAACGAAATGAGTTCTTTCATGTATCTGTATCAAAAAACGACAAAATAGTCAGACGGATTTTAGCCTACCGATGACCGGTGACTACAGAGTGACCTTAAAGTT
>Ga0315906_10001696_pt1 | contig 32250 bp, 30 predicted proteins | sample LakEriMetagenome_4_FD_203526 | JGI IMG/M metagenome (GOLD analysis project Ga0315906, IMG submission 203526) | Freshwater fungal communities from buoy surface, Lake Erie, Ohio, United States - Buoy 2 MA122 | ecosystem: Environmental > Aquatic > Freshwater > Lake > Lake biofilm | place: USA... | reverse complement strand
CGCTGCTGCACCGAAGCACGATACTGCACTGACCATCTTTGCGATTGCCGCCTTGTTCACCGGCGGCTTGCCGCGCACGCCATCCAGCACGATCCTGCTTTTCAGTTCATCCAGCATGCGCAGCGCCTCGCTCTCCGTCACCGGCGCCGCGCGGAATACCACGTCCTTGAACACTTCAATCAGCACGCCGCCCAGACCCACCATCACCACCGGACCGAAGGTCGCATCGCGTTTCAGGCCAATCACCAGTTCAACATCACCCTGCGCCATCGCCTGCACCAAGACGCCGGCAATCCGCGCATCGGATTTGTATTGTTTTGCGTTGGCGAGCAGCTGCGCGAACGCCGTTCGTACGGAGGCTGCATCTTTCAAGTTCAGCACAACACCCCTGGCTTCGGTCTTGTGGAGGATGTCGGGTGATTCGATTTTGAGCACGACCGGATAACCCAGCACTTCGGCGGCCGCGACCGCCTCATCGGCGGTAGTCGCCAGCTTCGCCGCGGCAGTTTTTACGCCGCAGCTGCCCAGCAGTGCCTGTCCTTCCAGGCTGGACACGGCACCGCCCTGCGCCGGCACATTGAGAACCGGCAAATGCAGCGCAGCGCGTACCGGTGCATCTGCCAGCCAGTTGCGCCGGGCTTCCGCGTAACGTACCAAGGCTGCAACGGCATCCACCGCAGGCTCGGCGCCGCGCAAGACCGCTATTCCCAGCTCACGCATTTTGACCAATGCTTCATCCGGCGCAGCGACCCAGCAGACCACCCAAGGCTTTGTAATTAATTCATTGATTTTATTGAATATTTCAACAAGACGGTCAACATGGGCATCCATCAGCTGCAACCAGACGATGCCGACATGCACAGCAGGGTCGCCCATCATGATGCGCATGCTGTCGAGCAGCAGGTTGGGATCGGACACGAACTGGCCCGTCACATCCACCGGATTACCGGTAGTACCAAACGCCGGAATGACTGCCGCCAGTGCCTCGCGTGTTGGCGGCGCCAATTCCGCGACCTGAAGACCCATTTCTTCGGCACGATCCGCCATCAGCACACCTGCACCACCGGACTGAGTAACGATTCCGATTCCACGCCCCTGGGGCAGTTTCGCCATGCTGAGCACTTCGACGATATCAAGCATGTGCTCTTCATTGCGTGCCCGCGTAATCCCCAGCCCGCGAATAACACCGTCAAACACGGCATCGCTGCCAGCGAGTGCGCCGGTATGCGAAGCAGCGGCTTTTGCACCGGACGCAGTGCGGCCCACCTTGGTCAGTGTCAGCGGCTTCCCCAGTGCCAATGCACTTTCTGAAAGTGCTTTAAGCCCGGCGCCATTGCGTACGCCCTCCAGATATCCGGCGCCAACACGAATGCGCTTGTCCTCCAGGACGGCCTGCATCATTTGCACGAAATCAACATCACATTCATTGCCGGTGTTGATGAAATACCCGAGTCCCAGCGAACGCCGGCGCGCCAGAGCCGCAATGGCTGTACCAAAAGCGCCTGACTGCGTGACAAAAGCCACCGGACCCGGCGGAGTCGGGCCTTCGGCAAACTGGCCAAAGGTCGCAATCACCTGCTCCCAGGCATTGATCAAGCCCAGGCAATTCGGACCACACAAACGAATGCCGGCCTCATTCGCGGCCGCAGCAATTTCATTTTCAAGCCGTCGTCCCTGCTCACCCATTTCGGCAAAGCCAGAACTGAAAATCACTGCAGCCTGACCGCCCCGCTTTCCGAGTTCGCGGACCGATGACAACACATGCGCAGCCGGAACAGCAATGACCGCGAGGTCAGGCGCTACAGGAAGTGCAGCTACATTCGGATAACAGCGAAGACCGGCTATGGTTTCATATTTCGGATTGACCGGATAAATGCCTCCCCGATACCCCTTCTCGATCAGGAAACGCAAAGTGCGGCCGTTGACTTTATTCAGTTCGGCTGATGCCCCGAGAATGGCGATGGATGCGGGATTGAGCAGTGGCTGCAGGTTATCCATTGGTTCGTATTATGAAATATCAGAAGCGGTTTTTTGTCATTATCAAACGGCACGCCCGAATTACAACACATTGGAGGAGACCGATAAAAAGTTGATTCAAGCCTGCGTGATCATACTGATGAAAATCGAACCCGACTGACTGCAGGAAGTCATCGACTGTTGATGCCCGGTCATGGTTGCTGAGCACTGTGAACAACGCACCTGCAACATCATCAGCACGCCGTTGGCAGCAACCAGGATCAGCGATGACCGAGCCAGCGCTGGTCCTGCTCGAGTTTGGTCAACCCCGCCAACGTGGCAATGCCCTGCTTCATGGCCTCCGCCAGAACAACCTGCAGCAACTGCGCAGTGGCGAGGGCGTCGGCCAGGGCGTTATGGCGGGACAAATTGGAAATGCCGAATCTGTCCATCCAGTCATCAAGGCCTCGAGGCAACCGGCGTCCCGGTTCAGGCATCACTGCAGGCGCCAGAAACGCCAGATCCAGCCAGGGATTGGAAGGCGCACAGCCAATGGCTCTTGTAAATGCGCGATCAATCATCAGGCGGTCAAAGTCAGCATGAAATCCCACCAGAGGTGCATTCTTCGCAAAGTCGAGAAAAAGCAAAGAGGCCGCTGCGGGATCGACTCCTTCCATCTGCGTAGTGCCGTCGATGCCGTGTATGAGTATGTTGGCATTGGCGCTTGCCTGCGGTTGACGGAACACAACCTCGAAACTGCTGCTGAGCCGCACTTTGCTGTCAACAATCTCGACAGCGCCAATGGAAATCAATTGGTCGGAAAACGGATTAAGGCCGGTCGTTTCGACATCAGCCACTACAAACCGCAGTGCATTCAGCGGCGAATTGACCGGAACCGATGAAAGAGATTGGTAGGCAGCCAGCGCCAGTGCCTGCTCTGAGTCCAAAACCGGTATGCGGCGAAAGAGTCGTCGCAGCCAGTTCACGCTTTATGCCTCATAACTTGTAATCAAGCGCAATGCGGCTTTGAAGTTTGCGTAATTGGCGCAGACTTTCCTTGAGTATGCGACGATCAACCTCGTTGAGGGTGGATGGATTGATCCGGTTCGGCAGGTTAACCGCCGGGTCGGCAGATATCTGGCCTCGAAGACGCAGGGTCTGCATAAAATAGAATCCTTCCACGATGGCATCCACCTCGCCTGTCGGCATTTGCAGCGTGACTGCAGACTTCCGCAAGCGCTGTACTGTGTTGGTATGCGCCACCCCGGCTGCCAGTGCGAGTACGCGTGCAGCGTCAGTAAACAGCCTTGCGCCGGATTTCTTCAGGTCAATGGTGCCACGTTCTTCTCCTTTGTCGTCTGTGACAAAATCACTGATCAAGCCCAGTGGCGGCGAATTCTGAAGTGCATACTGGGCCAGTTGCCGTTGAAAGCGGCTGTTGGCGGCGGCCAATTCAACAAGATGCTGACGCAAAGACTGCGCCAGGTCCTCAGTGCCGTAAAGACTGCGGAAGTCAAAGAAAATGACCGCGCTGAGCAAAGCTTGAGGATCCGTGTTGGCAATCCAGTGATCAAACCGTTCGCGCCATTCTCTTGCGCTGAGACACCAATCCGGATTGCCTGCCATGATGTTGCCCTTGCAGAGCGGGAATCCGCAAGCGTCCAAAGCGCGATTGACCGCCTGCGCGAATGGCAGCAACCTTGTACGCGCGGTATCGGGCGCCTCGGCTCCGCTGTCAAAGATCAGGCCGTTATCCTGATCGGTGCTGATGGTCTGTTCGTAGCGCCCTTCGCTGCCGAAAGCCAGCCAGCTCCAGCGCAATCCCTGCAGGTCGAAACGCGATTCTTCAATATTGAGTACCTGGCGCACCAGCGTATCGTTGAGCGTCGAAATGATCAGGGTCATGTGTTCAGCGGATACACCCTGCCCCAGCATGTTGCGCGCCAATCTGCGGATATCCGCTGCAGACTTTCGCAAGTCGTCGATCGATTGCGCGCCCGCGATGGTGCGATTGATGGCACGCAGGCTGATGCGCTGCAATGCAAACAAATCGCGTTCGGTAATCACACCCAGCAGGCGGCCGTTATCACAGACGGGGATATGCCTTATGCCGCGGTCGGCAATCAACAGGGCTGCTTCATATGCGCTGGCCTCGGCAGGCAGCGTCAGCGGCTGCGGCGTCATCACCTCGCTGACCGGCTGTGCGAGGCCGCACTGCGCCAGCGCCACACGGTCAAGCACATCGTGGCGGGTAAATATGCCAAGAGCACTTCCTTCGCCATCAACAACCAGTATTGAGCCGATCTTGCGCGCCTGCATGACTCGCAACACCTCTCCTATCGGGGTCTCGGGTTTGCAGGTTACGGGCTCCCGAACGATCAGGGAGCGCAGCGTTCGGCTCATCGTTTGCTGCTCGCCCGTGTTTGCGTTGAAGTTGAGTTTGATCAGCCTGCGCGATTCACGCAGCATGCTGGTGAGGAATTCGGTGGTAAATTCCCGGAAGATCGGGCTGCAGTTGAGCAACTCGGGAAACAGTTCTGCCGGTAATTCATAGCAGAAAGTATCCGCAACAGCAGTATACGGCGCGATAACCGGACGATTCTCAAGCATGGCGCTGACGGAGAAACATTCGCCCGGCCCCATGGCAACCGGATGTACATCGTCACTGTGTGCCGCATTGAATGGCACAAGCTGCACCATTCCGCGCTGGATGATGTGAAAGGACTTCGGCGGCGGTTGATCAGGCTCGAGTATGACAGCCCCTTTCGGGTAATAACCGAGTTCGACGTGCGCTGCAAGAAACTGCAGCGACGTCTCTTCCATCTGGCAAAAGGGCGGATGTTGTTTCAGGAACCGGACCACACCCTCGTTCAGGGTTGCGGTCGCGGTTACTTGTGCCGGATCGGTCACTTCAGCGGCTCAGCCGCGATTAACGAACGACAAGTACAGGAATTTTGCTGTGGGTGAGTGTTTTCGTGGTCTCGCTGCCAAGCAACAGGCCGGTCAGTCCGCGGCGTCCATGAGAGGCCATTACCACCACATCGCATTTTCGTTTGCGAGCCACCTCAATGATTTGCTGATATGGTAAATCACTGGATACCACTACCGATGCGCATTGCAACCCCGCTTTGCTCACCCGGACGCTGATCGCCGCAAGTTTCTTTTCAGCCAGAGCAGTCACCTCTTTTTCATAGCGCTGCTTTGCCTGCATGCTCATCGGCATGGCGAAGCTTTCATCCGCAATCATGCGAAACTCAGGCACCACACTCAGCAAAGTCACTTTTGCACCCAAAGCCTTGGCCAAATTCATGCCATGAATGATTGCGCGATCAGCCAGTTTGGAACCATCAGTCGGCAACAGGATGTGCTTGAACATGTAACTCCTCTCCAGTAACTGTTTTTGTCCGCAGGACGGAGGCACCGTCAGCGTATTTGCAGAATATCACGCGACTTTCGCATGCTTTTGATGTTGATCAACTACACGCTGATATGGCCACGGATTGTGATTTGCCCCGGCTCGACATGATCGCCCGGGGAAATCAAAATTTAATCAATTAAATCAATTGATTAGGTGGATGGCATTTAATGCGTTTTCCCGCTGAGGTTCGGCGGTACCGGCAAGGGAATCACGTCGATTCCTTCATCGCGCAAAGCATCGACCTCCTGGGGAGAAGCTGTTCCGCGAATTTGTCTTTCGGGCGCTTCTTTGTAATGAATCTTTCGGGCTTCCTCGGGAAAGGCACGCCCCACGTCTTCACTACTCTCGACAATATGGGAAATGAGCTTGAGCATGCGTGCTGAATCAAAATTCGCATATTGCGCAGCAGTGGCTTGCTCACGCAGTGTCGGTGCCGGCGGCTCCGAACGGCCGGTATTGACCCTTGCAGCGGTAACCAGGCGGCTGATCGTCTGACCGCCGCACATTGGACAGGTCAGCAGGTGTTCCCGCTGCTGGCGTTCGAAATCCTCGCTGGACGAGAACCACCCCTCAAAGCGATGGTCGTTTTCACAACCAAGGTCAAATACGATCATGTGAGAATCTGATTAATGGTGGGCGAGGCCGGACTTGAACCGGCATGGCTTGCGCCGAGGGATTTTAAGTCCCTTGTGTATACCAATTTCACCACTCGCCCCGGGCGTTTGTTCATTGTATGGCCGGGGCCGGGTTTTGTGCTGGAGGCGCGGGGCGGAGTCGAACCGCCCTGGAAGGATTTGCAATCCTCTGCATAACCGCTTTGCTACCGCGCCACTGAAACTAAAAGGGGAAAACGGCCCGTTGCAATCAACCGTTTTCCCCAGAATTTGGAGCGGGAAAGGAGGCTCGAACTCCCGACCTCAACCTTGGCAAGGTTGCGCTCTACCAACTGAGCTATTCCCGCATTGCCTGAAACTTGCGACCGCGAATTATAAGCCAATCACGACGAGCCCCGCAACCACCCCCTGACCTAGGTATTCGCGTCGGCCGCCGCCCAAGCCATTTTCAGGTAATACCCCATGGAAATCAGGGTCAGCACTGCAGCGCCCCAGATCAACCACGTACCCAAGCGTTGCGGGTCGAATAATCCGATCGGATCGTGATACAGCAGCATCGGGATTGCAATCATTTGCGCTGCGGTCTTGATTTTCCCGACCATGGAAACCGCGACACTCTTGCCACGTCCCATTGAAGTCATCCACTCACGCAGCGCTGAAATGGCGATTTCGCGGCCAATGATGACCAAGGCAACAACCGCATCGACGCGCCCAAGCTGCACCAGAATGATCAGCGCGGCCGCCACCATCAGTTTGTCCGCAACCGGATCCAGAAAAGCGCCAAAAGCAGAGGTCTGGTTCAAGCGCCGGGCCAGCCAGCCATCCAGCCAGTCACTAATCGCCGCAACCGTGAAGATGGAAGTTGCGACAAGATTCTGCGTGGCATGCGACATCCACCCCTGCTCGAAGTAGAAAACACCGACAAACAGCGGAATCATCACGATTCGCAGCCAGGTCAGCAGAATGGGTAAGTTATAGGTCATTTCAGTGTAGTGCGTTCAGTGCAGTGAATCATAAATCCGTTCCGCCAGTTCCCTGCTGATACCTTCAACCTGTGCCATTTCTTCAGCACTCGCCGCAATCAGCCCGCGCAAACCGCCGAAACGCGCCATCAGGCGCTGTCGCCGTTTTGCGCCTACGCCCGGAATGTCCTCAAGCGTCGAAACCGAGCGTGTCCTTGCCCTGCGTGCGCGATGGCCTTCAATCGCAAAACGATGCGCCTCATCACGAATCTGCTGAATCAAGTGAAGCCCCGGGTCATCCGGCAGGAGCCGGAATGAGCCCTCACGCCCCGCCATCAGCAGTTGTTCCATACCGGGCTTGCGTGTCACGCCTTTGGCTACCCCGAGAAGCGGGACGCTCAAGCCCAACTCAACAGAAACTTCAATAGCGACGCCCAACTGACCCTGACCGCCATCGATCATGATGAGATCCGGCATCTTACCCTCTCCCGACACCACCTTGCGATACCGTCGCATCAGAACTTCGTGCATGGCGCCGTAGTCGTCTCCCGGTGTTACTTCCTTCATATTGAATCGACGGTACTCCCCGTTTTGCATGGCGCCCTTGTCGTAAACCACGCAGGATGCAACAGTAGCCTCACCCTGCGTATGGCTGATGTCGAAACACTCGATGCGCTGCGCGGTTTCGGGCAGGTCAAGCGCACGTTGCAGCGCGGCCAATTTCGCCGCGTCATCCATCCGGCCGCTGTTGCGCTGGGCTGCGCCAAGTTCGGCGTTTTTAACAGCCATCTGCAGCCAGACACGACGATCTCCGATAGGGTTGGCACTGATTTGCACGCGCCTCCCTGCCCGCTCGGATAACGTTGCTTCCAGACCTTCCACTGCAATCGCCTCTCCGGCCACCAACTGCGGCGGCACTGGATGCTGCAGATAGTGCTGGGCGATAAAGGCCTCGATGACCTGCGCCGGTTCGACACCATCAGCGTTTTGCGGGAAAAAATTCCGGTCGCCAAGATGCAAACCGCCACGAATCATCACCAGATTGACGCAGCAGGTACCGGCATCAACGCCACAGGCAATCACATCAACATCGCGTCCGGCATCACTGCTGACATATTGCCTTTCCCTGACCTTGCGCAGGGCACTGATCTGGTCACGGCATACTGCAGCTTCTTCATAACGCATGGCCGTGGCTGCATCGTTCATCCGTTCCGTGAGTCGGTCAAAAACCGCATTTTCTTCACCGGCCAGGAACATCTCCGCGCTGCGAACGTCGTCGGCGTATTCAGCGTCGCTGATCAAGCCCACGCAAGGCGCGGTGCACCGCCGGATCTGGTGCAGTAGGCATGGCCTGGAACGATGCTCAAAAACACTGTCTTCACAAGTGCGCAGGCGAAAAACCTTTTGCAGCAACTGCATGCTTTCCCGCACGGCTCCCGAATTCGGGAAAGGACCAAAATACCTGTTCTGCTTGTCAGGATTGCCGCGAAAAAACCCCAGCCGGGGGTACCGGTGTCCGCTCAGCATCAGATAAGGATAAGACTTGTCATCGCGAAACAGGATGTTGTAGCGCGGCGACAAAGCCTTGATCAGGTTGTTTTCCAGCAGCAAAGCTTCGGACTCCGAACGCGTCACCGTGGTGTCGATGCTGTTGATCTGCGCAACCATCAGCCGTATCCGCGGCGACAGCGCGTCACTGCGCTGAAAATACGATGTGACACGCTTGCGCAGGTCCAGCGCCTTGCCGACATAAAGAACTTCACCCTCCTTGCCGATCATCCGGTAAACCCCCGGCAAATGGGGCAAACCCGCGGCAATTTCCGAAGGCTCAGTCATGGTCAATCCAAGGCTGCGATCCGGTCGGTGTATTTGCGAATCGCTGCAAATACCTCGTAAAACATCTCCGGAGTCAGGCGCCGTGTATTAGTGTTGTAGCGGCTGCAGTGATAACTGTCGAAGAGGCGGGCACGGCTGTCAATGTCATAGCTGGCGCCGTGTTTGAATGGAAAATCGGCGATTCGTTGACCAAGGGCACGCAATACGGCCTGGTGTGCAACTGTACCGAGCGCCAGTATCGCCGTGCCGGATGCCAGTCCTTCCAGCTCCGTCCGCAAAAAACCGTTGCACTCACGTATTTCCGCAGGCAACGGCTTATTCTCCGGAGGCAGGCATTTGACAGCATTGGTAATTCTGCAGCCTTTCAACTTCAGACCATCGTCAGCGGCAATCGCCGAGGCTTGGCTGCCGAATCCGTAGCGGTGCAGCGTTTCATAAAGCAATACACCGGCGTAATCTCCGGTGAAAGGGCGCCCTGTCCTGTTCGCACCATGCATGCCGGGAGCCAATCCGACGATCAGCAGGCCGGGATTCAGGTCGCCAACCGGCGCAACGGGGCGTGCATGGTATCCGGGATAATCAGCGCGCACCGCTGCGAGATGATCAGAAAGACGTGGACACCTTGTGCAGGCCGTTGAGAAAAGTTGCGTCTTCGGTTCGCGCTCAATCGCTGATTTTCGTTTTGGCATTGCTCAGGCAAATGGCAAATCGCCGCTGTGTGAACCCAGTCCGGCTATAGCATGAAGTGCCGAAACATATCGCGGATCTTCACGCAGTTTCACCGGATCGGCCACGTGCGCGCGTCCGTGCAGACGCGCAAGCCGGGCCAGGCTTACCGCAGGCATCGTGTAACGAAGACCTGCCAGCAATTCATCAGCGGACCGGGAGTCATTGCAAACCAGCACCATGTCACACCCTGCTCCCAACGCAGCTTCTCCGCGGGACACCACGTTGCCGGCGACGCTGGCGCCTTCCATGCTGAGATCATCGCTGAAAATCACGCCGTCAAATCCCAGTTCGCCACGCAATATGCGCTTAAGCCATTTTTCGGAAAATCCGGCTGGCGAAGGATCTACTTTGGGGTAAATCACGTGGGCCGGCATGATGCCGCTCATGCCGCTGTCGACCAAGCGCCGGAACGGCACCAGATCATCGCTTTCGATATCAACGTAGGAACGTTCATCAACCGGCACCTCATGGTGCGAATCGGCGCTGACATGGCCATGCCCGGGAAAATGTTTGCCCACTGCAGCCATGCCGCCGTCCCGGAGGCCGTGCATCAGTGCAATCGCCAATTCAGCAATCGCGTCGGCCTTGCTGTGGAAAGCACGATCCCCGATCACGCTGCTGTTGCCATAGTCAACATCAAGCACTGGCGCGAATGACAGGTCAACGCCATAAACCCTGAGTTCGGCGGCCAGAATGAAGCCGACCTCATGCGCCAGCACCGCAGCATGTCGACGATCGCGATCCCAGACCAGTCCGAGTTCCCGCATCGGCGGGAGCCGGGTAAATCCGTCTCGAAAACGCTGCACCCGGCCGCCTTCGTGATCCACCGCAATGATCAGCGTCGGACTGCGCAGGGCATGAATCTCGGCGGTCAGCTTTTGCAGTTGCTGACAGGACTCGAAATTGCGGCTGAACAGGATGACGCCGCCAACCAGCGGATGCAGCAGACGTTTGCGGTCTTCAGCATTGAGTTCGGTTCCGGCGACATCAAGCATCACCGGCCCTAGTGGAATTGATGGGTTCATTTTTCGAGCACCACGCAGGCGCAGGCAAGGTTGGATTCGTCACTGATGGTCAGATGATGGCCGCTAATGCCATTAAGCCGGACCACTTCACCAAGGGCATCGCTAAAAGCAAGGCTGGGTTTTCCTGCACTGTTCTGGACGACGCTGATGGATTGCAGGGTCACGGGGTAACGAAATCCAGTGCCCATCGCCTTGGAAAAGGCTTCCTTCGCCGCAAAACGGTTGGCCAGAAACAGTACCGGTTGGGCGCTACGCGCAAAGCGCGGGTACTCAATCGGTGTCAGCACACGTTTCACGAACCGGTCGCCGTATTTTTCAAGCAGGCGCGCCACACGATGCGGCTGAATCACGTCGATGCCGATTCCGTAAATCATGAATTGGCAAGATCCATGGCGCGCAAATAGGATGCCACCGCGGCGGCAAGTCCGGATTCGAGGGCATCGGCAATCAAGGCATGTCCGATAGATACTTCTGCAACCCCGCGTACTGCCGACAGGAACAACGGCAGATTTTTCTGGTTCAAGTCATGACCTGCATTGACTTCAAGCCCGGCAGCCTGGGCAGCTCTTGCAGCATTGGCATAACGGGCGACGGTTGTTGCTTCGTCAGGCGTGCCGAACGCACTGGCATAGGGTTCAGTATAAAGTTCGACCCGTTCTGCGCCGATTGCAGTTGCAATGATCATGGATTCGGATTGCGGGTCCATGAACAGACTGACGCGTATGCCCATTTCATGCAGGGCGGCTATCACCGGGCGAAGGCGGTCGCCGTTGCGATCGAGATCCCATCCGTGGTCCGAGGTAAACGCTGCCGGGTCATCAGGCACCAATGTGCACTGCTGCGGCCGGACGGCTTGCGCCAGTTCGAGAAACGGAGGCTCGAACGGGTTGCCTTCAATATTGAACTCGGCATCAGGCCACTGCTTCAGCAGCTTTGACAGTTCGTGAACGTCGGAAGCCCGGATATGCCTTGCATCAGGCCGCGGATGAACAGTAATTCCGTGTGCGCCCGCACGCAGTGCAATGTCTGCCGCACGGACGACGCTAGGAATGCCGAGGCTGCGTGAATTGCGCAGCAATGCGATTTTATTGACGTTGACGCTGAGTCTGGTCATTCAGTTTGCAACCTGCATTCTCTATAGTTGCTGCAGGTCTCGCAGCAGTTGTCGGGTGTGCAGCGTCTGGTTGCCCAGACAATGATTGATCAGTACGCGCATCAGCGTCTTGCTCTGTTGCACGGTTCGCGGATCAATATATTGATCCACAGCCATGTCAATCAGCGTCTGCCCCGCCAATTCTACGCCGCTTTGTTCCCCTGTTTCACCAGCGGCAACCGGTCCGCGGTCAGGAACATATCGATAAACCCCGTTCGCAGCGATTGGAGCGCCGCTGATCACTTCACGATCGAATACCAGTCCATAGCCGAGTTCCTGAAGCAGAACGCGTTCAAATCTGCGCAACACGGCAGCATGGTCCTGCGCCAGCGGCAGTTGCGCCAGCGCTGTGGCATAAGCCTCGAAAAGCTGCTCATGGGGATCTTCGCGCGGCAACAGTTTCAGCAGCAACTCGTTGAGATAGAAGCCGCAGATCAGCCCCAGTCCGCGCAAAGGTGCGTAGCCACCCTGCCATTCAGCCTTGTGCAGCGTTTTCAGTTCGGACTTACCCGCCCAACTGAGCATCAAGGGCTGAAATGCCATCAATACGCCACGTAATGCGGAGCGTGGACGGCGCGCGCCGCGCGCGATGACTGCAATCCGGCCGCTATCCCGGGTATATATCTCAGCCACCAGGCTGGTTTCGCGATAGGGATAGGTGTGCAGCAGATAACCGGGCTGGCCATTACGGCTTGCACGCTCAGTTGCCATTGTCGAACCCCGGGCGTCCGTAACGGGCGTAGCAAGAAATACATAACATATTGTTTTTATTGATATTTTAGTCGATACCAATGCGCTTTAACGTTGCCGCATCATCGGCCCAACCGGACTTCACCTTGACCCAGACCTCAAGAAATACCTTGGCCCCGAACAGCTTTTCCATGTCAGTGCGCGCCTGTGAGGCGATCTGCTTCAGCTTTTCACCGCTTTTGCCGATGACAATCCCCTTTTGCCCGGCCTTTTCCACCAGGATGCCGGCGTGGATGCGGCGGAGGCCATCAACAATTTCGAACTTTTCAATCTCAACCATCGTTGAATAAGGCAGCTCTTCACCCAGTAAGCGGAACAGCTTTTCGCGTATTAATTCCGCAGCGAGAGTGCGTTCGCTGGCCGTGGTGATTTCGTCCTCGCCATACAGCCGCTCCCTTACCGGCAACAGTCCGCGGATAACATCCAGCAGATGATCAGCACCGGTGCCGGTTTTTGCAGACACCGGAACAATGGCGCGCGGGTGCGCAAGTTCCTCAAGTTTCTGCATGAACGGCAGCAGCTCGTTTTTATTACCGACTTCGTCGATCTTGTTGACTGCGATGATCAGCGGTGCCCCATCCTGCAACAAGGGCAGCACAGCCTGGTCACCGGCATTGAGATGCAACGCCGAAATGACCCAAACCACGGCGTCCACGTCAACAACACTTCGCGAAACACTGCGGTTCATCATCCGGTTCAGCGCGTTGCCATGACGGGTCTGGAATCCGGGCGTATCAACAAATACAAATTGTGCATCGGGTTGCGTGACGATGCCGATAATGCGTTGCCGTGTTGTCTGCGGTCGGCGCGAAGTAATGCTGATTTTCTGGCCCACCAGCCTGTTGAGCAATGTGGATTTACCGACGTTGGGCTGGCCGACGATGGCGACATAGCCCGCGCGGTGTTCGGATTCATTGCTCATGTTCGGATAGCCTGTGCATATGCTTTTTTCGCGGCATCCTGCTCGGCGGCCCTGCGGTTGACGCCCTGACCTTCAGTACGGACATCGCAGCCTTCCAGTGTGCATTGCACCTCGAAAATCTGGGCATGGGCATGGCCCCGTGTGGCAAGCAGTGTGTATACCGGCAGTGCCATGCCTTTACCCTGCGCAAATTCCTGCAGCAGGGTTTTGGCATCCTTGCCGCTGACTTTCGGGTCGATGGCCGCCAGATCGCTCGCAAAAAGTCGCCGCACCACCGTTTGCGCCGCCCCGAACCCGCCGTCCAGCAGTGTGGCGCCAATAAGCGCTTCGACACTGTCGGCAAGAATTGAAGGCCGGGCCGCACCGCCGCTTTTGACTTCCCCTTCACCCAGAAGCAAATGTTCTCCGACCCTGAGTTCCAGTGCTATGCGGTGCAATGACTGCTGATTGACCAGGTTGGCGCGCAGCCGTGACAACTCGCCTTCGCTCAATTCGGGGAATTTCTCGAAAAGCTCCAGAGCGATCGCACAGTTGACGATGCTGTCACCCAAAAACTCCAGCCGTTCGTTGTGGGTTGCACCGAATGAGCGGTGTGTCAGTGCGCGCTGCAGCAACCCGGGCTGTTTAAAACAGTAACCGATTCGCGCACTGACGGTATCCGGATCCACGGTTGCCCGGGCGAAACCGGATAGCCCTAACGCTCGGAACTGGGTTTGAAATCCATGCATGCGCTGAGATTGTAGAACAGCGGAACACGCACGGAATAAGCAGCGTTGATGGAGAGTTTGCCGCCATCCTTCGAAACCTCAAGATCCTCATAACCAATGACTTTTATATTTTCAATGGTCGCACGGTTGTTGAAGGCTGAATTTATTTCCCCGCGCGAAGCCGCCTGCAGTGAAGGTTCGGCTGCCATGGCGCGGAATATTTTCTGTATCGAGTAAAACTCGGCGTAAGAAGGGCCAATCTTGAAGCCAAGCAACAGTATCGCCACGGCAATGAAAGCAAAGACCATGAACCCCGTCAGAGTAATGCCACGTTGTGCTTGCATAGAAAACTCCTCTTCCATATCAGTTGATCGACTGCCCGATGCGTTTCAGGTCATCGAAATTCCACCAGATCAGAAATGCCTTGCCGACAATATTACGCTCGGGCACGAACCCCCAATAGCGACTGTCGCTGCTGCTGTCGCGATTATCCCCCATGAGGAAAAAATGCGCCGCAGGCACTTTGCACCTGAATCCTGATTCATTGTAGGCACAATTATCGCGGAAGGGAAAGCGTTGTATCCCGCCCATTTGCACAGGCGGGGATTCCGCCTGCGTCAGTATGGCGTGCCCGTGCTGCCCCAGTTGCTCCTCGAAGCGTTTGGCGGTGACAAAATTGAGACCACCTTCGAGGTAATTGAATTCACCATCCGGCTTCAGCGGCACTTCCTTGCCGTTTATGGTCAGCCGTTTTCCGGCATATACGATTTCGTCACCCGGAACACCGATCACTCGCTTGATGTAGTCCAGCGAAGGGTTCTCCGGAAAACGAAACACCATCACATCGCCCCGTTGAGGTTCATTGACCTCGACAAGCCGGGTATTGATCACCGGCAGACGGATGCCGTAAGTAAACTTGTTAACCAGAATGAAGTCACCTACCAGCAACGTCGGTAACATGGACCCCGACGGAATCTTGAATGGCTCAACAAGAAAGGAGCGCAGCACGAAGACAACGAGAATGACAGGGAAGAAACTCGCGGGGTATTCGATCCACCAGGGTTGAGCCACCCCGTCGGGACGATGCTTTCGGAAATACAGCGCCTCTGCCAGCCAAACTGCACCGGTTACAAGCACCAGCACCACCATGATCAATGCAAAATTCATTGGCTCTCGCCACCTTACTTGTCGACTTGCAGGATGGCGAGAAAAGCCTCCTGCGGGATTTCCACTGTGCCAACCTGCTTCATGCGCTTCTTGCCGGCCTTTTGTTTTTCCAGCAGCTTCTTCTTGCGTGAGATGTCGCCGCCATAACACTTCGCCAGCACATTCTTGCGCATCGCCTTGACTGTTTCCCGGGCGATGATGTGCGCACCAATCGCTGCCTGGATTGCAATGTCGAACATCTGGCGCGGGATCAGCTTGCGCATCCGCTCGGCCACGTCGCGACCACGGTACTGGGCATTGGCGCGATGAACGATCAGCGACAGCGCGTCAACGCGCTCATTGTTGATCAGGATGTCCAGGCGCACGAGGTCGCCGGCGCGATATTCCAGAAAGTCATAATCAAGAGAGGCGTAACCGCGGGATACTGATTTCAGACGGTCAAAAAAGTCCATGACCACTTCGTTCAGGGGCAGCTCGTAAGTGAGCATGACCTGGCGCCCGAGGTATTGCATGTTTTTCTGTGCACCGCGTTTTTCCGTACACAGCGTCATCACCGGGCCGACGTAATCGCCGGGCACAAGGATGGACGCCGTGATCATCGGCTCGCGGATTTCGGCAATCTGCGACACATCGGGTAAACGCGAAGGATTTTCGATCTCCATCACCGTGCCGTCGCGCAGGGCAACCTGATAGACCACGGTCGGTGCCGTGGTAATCAGTGACATGCCGTATTCGCGTTCGAGACGTTCCTGCACAATATCCATGTGCAGCAAGCCGAGGAAACCGCAACGGAAGCCAAAACCCAGCGCTTGCGATGATTCCGGTTCGAAACGCAGCGATGAATCGTTCAGATGCAGCTTTTCCAGAGCATCCCTGAGCCCCTCGTATTCGTTCGACTCGACGGGATAGAGGCCGGCAAAAACCTGTGGCTTGATTTCCTTGAAACCCGGCAACGGTTTAGCCGCCGGCCGGTTGAGCAATGTGATGGTATCGCCGACCTTGGCTGCCTTCAGCTCCTTGATGCCTGCGATGACAAAACCCACCTCCCCCGCCGACAGTCGCTCACGCGCCTGGGATTTGGGAGTAAAAACGCCAACCTGCTCGCAGAGGAAATTGCCTGCGCTGGCCATCAGCAGGATGCGATCCTTCGGCTTCAGCTCTCCGTCGACCACACGGATCAGCATGACGACCCCGACATAATTGTCGAACCAGGAGTCGATGATCAGGGCTTTGAGGGGTGCTGAAGGGTCTCCTTTGGGCGGGGGCATCTGCTTGACAACGGCCTCCAGAATCTCGGTGATGCCTTCACCCGTTTTGGCACTGACCCTCACCGCATCTTTGGCCGGGATACCGATAATGTCTTCGATTTCAGCTGCAACGCGCTCCGGCTCGACCTGTGGAAGATCCATCTTGTTCAGGACCGGAATCACTTCGACGCCGAGTTCGATCGCGGTGTAGCAGTTGGCCACAGTCTGTGCTTCGACACCCTGTGAGGCATCAACGACCAGCAATGCACCTTCGCAGGCAGAAAGTGAGCGTGAAACTTCATAGGAAAAGTCTACGTGACCCGGCGTATCGATCAGGTTGAGCTGGTAAACCTTGCCATCCAGGGACTTGTAACTCAGCGCGGCAGTCTGCGCCTTGATGGTGATGCCGCGCTCCTTCTCGAGATCCATTGAATCGAGGACCTGGGATTCCATTTCGCGGTCGGATAGACCGCCGCAATGCTGAATGAACCGGTCGGCAAGCGTCGACTTGCCGTGGTCAATGTGGGCGATGATGGAAAAATTGCGAATGTGCTGCATCAGGATGAGTTGCCCAGAAAAAGGGGCACCCAAGACTCTCCGGAGTGCCCCGTTCCGATCGTAAGACTGTGTATTTTAGCGGATTTTCCGCAAGTAATCAGTAACCGCGGCACTATCCAGGTGGTAGTGACAGAGCTCCCTGTCGCCGTGCATCAGGACCGGCACCCATTCGCCAAAGCGCTTTTCCAGTTCCGGATCGCTGTCGACATCGATTACGGTCAGCTCAAATGAAATTCCGGACTGCAGGGATTGCAGTCCGGAAATCATGTCGTCGCACAGGTGACACCAGGTCCGGCTGTAAAGCGTCAGGGCCTGACAGGACTGGTCAGCCATTGCCATCCAGACGGAGCGGTATGTACAGAGAGTTGCCGCCACGGCGCACAAGCAAGGCAACAATGCGCCCCTTGTCAAAGCTGCCCATCAACTGGCGGAACTGCTCGACGGTTTTCACATCCTGGTTATTGACCGCCAGGATAACATCGCCCCGACGCAAGCCGGCACGGGCCGCCACACCCTGCACGTTGTCGACAAAAACGCCGCCCTCAACCTTCAGCTCCTTGCGCTGGGCGTCAGTCAGATCCGTGACACCCATACCGAAGTGGGCTGCAACAGGGGGCTGCGGTTTCCCGCTGCGCGCCTGACGGCCGGTCCGATCTTCGTTGAGTTCGGCCACAACAACCTGCAAATCACGGGTGGCTTTGTTGCGCCAGACCTGGACGACCACCTTGCTGCCCGGCTTGGTGCCGCCGACGACGCGTGGCAAATCCTCGGAAGAATTGACCGGTTTGCCGTCGAAACGAAGAATGACATCCCCGGCTTCAATGCCGGCCTTGTCGGCAGGCCCGCCTTTTTCCACTGAATTAACCAAGGCGCCCTGTGGTTTGGGAAGACCAAATCCGTCAGCCAGTTCCTTGCTTACTTGCTGAATGACAACACCAATCCTGCCCCGCGTGACTTTGCCCGTCGTGCGCAATTGCTGCCCGATATCGTTGGCGACATCGATCGGAATCGCAAAAGACAAACCCATGAAACCGCCGGTGCGGCTGTAAATCTGGGAGTTGATGCCGACAACTTCGCCCCGCATATTGAACAGTGGGCCGCCGGAATTACCCGGATTGACCGCCACATCCGTCTGAATGAACGGCACAAAGTTCTCTTGTGGCAGCGATCTTCCCTTTGCACTGACAATCCCTGCAGTCACCGTATTGTCAAATCCGAAGGGCGACCCGATCGCCACAACCCACTCTCCCACTCTGAGCTTTCCGGGATCTCCGAAACGCACGGCAGGGAGACCGCTGGCATCGATCTTTATCAGGGCGACGTCGGTGCGCCTGTCTGCCCCGATGACTTTGGCCTTGAATTCCCGCTTGTCGGTCAATCTGACCGTGACTTCCTCAGCGCCATCGATGACATGCGCATTGGTGAGAATGTAGCCGTCGGCTGAAATGATGAAACCCGAACCGAGAGATTGCGGCTGGAACTCGCGCGGCCCCTGATTCGGCGCAAAGCGCCGGAAGAACTCGAAGAATGGATCATTCTCATCGAGTTGCGGCAGCTGCTGCGATAGCGTGCTGCGCGATGCCTGTGTCGTACTGATGTTGACGACAGCTGCGCCCTGCTTTTCAACCAGATCCGTAAAGTCAGGCAGTTGCGCTGATACCTGCAGAGGAATCAGCAGTGAAAACATCAGCATCAAAAATCTGAACATGTTGGCCTTTCAGGGATATCACGCATGGAAATCGAAACAGTGGGGAAACCTGCCTGCGCAGACCTTATCGCTGGGCTGCAGTAGCAGTCCTTGGCTCCATCGATCGTGCCAGTTGCATGACTGTTTCTGCCGGAGTTTCACCGAGCACGGTGACAGTATAACCAGCGACCGGGCGCGTATAGATATGCACGGCCCCCTGATGGCGCAATGCGGGCTTTTTGTCAGCCTTGCTGCCCGGCTCGATAAACACCGAGATTGCTGCCAGCCCGTCGGAATAAACAATGTGCGACATCGTGCCGCTTTTGCCGGGCATGGAACGTCGCAGTTCCATAAGCTTGGTAAAACCGGCAGGCTGATTTTGCGCAACCCAGCCGGAGTCGCCACTGTCAGCGGCTGTCAGAGCGGAACGGTCAACGCGCCAGTTTTGCTTGGTGCTGATTGCGGCATATTTGGATCTCACCAATTCCCGTTTGAAACTGCCGCCAATCTCCACCGTGGAAAAGGAAAATGCTTCCAGAACTTCATTTTTATCGTTGAGGGTGCGCGCACGCAAAGGCAGGCCTGTCTTTACATCAGCGCAGAAACGTCTGGTGTAGCGCAGATTATCCTTGGGCAGAAGTGCAACCCATTGGCACTGAATCCCCGCAACACGGTCCGTTGCTTCAGTGACGATGCGATAGTGCTGTGCAATATCCTTGATCTGCTCTACACGAACGGGAAACTGGCGGGAGCCGCGTGGATCAATCAGCACTGTTTTGGTACCGGGCAGGTAACAGGTTACCTGATCGTTGGTTCGAATGACCTCCCGTGCCGGTCCGTCCAAGGTTTCCAGTCGCTCAAGAACGCCGCCTGCCGGATTGACAAAATGCGCGATTCGGGAGGTTTCCGACTGCCCGCCGTGATTGAATACAAAAGTGCCAGAATAGTTGGTGGTATGACTTGCCGCAGCCATTTTTTCCAGCATGGCCAGACCATCCCGACTGCTTTCCGATGCCAGCGAGGTCGCAGGCAGCAAACCGCATAGCAGAATCCAGCAAAATTTCATCGAAAATTACCGGCTGGCCGCAGGTGCTGATGAAATGGTACGGATATAGGGTGCCACACCCTGAAGACCGCTGCTGGGCGAAACGCCCTGATGCGCCAGCAAATATTCGTTCATCTGGTCGCCACTGGGGGAACTCACCAGTTGCGGTTCTGTAGATTGAACTGCTGCTGCAGCCGGGACTGCCTTCGCCAAATCGACCTGGGGATTGATTGCGGAGCCTGTGGAAAAGGCCATCCAGCCAACTACTGCAATCGCTGAAACGGAGGCTGCGGCCGAAAGCGCAAAGGTAAAGGCTTTGCCTGGTTTCTCGGCACGCCGGGGCGCCAGCACGGTGGGTTCGTTTTGCAAAGATGCGGCAACGCCGGCAGCAACATTGATTCCGAACGACTGGCCGCGCATCGTGTCGCCGATCAAATGGTAGATTTCCCAGCTTCCCCTGGCCTCCGGGGTGTCATCCAGTCGGCGTAGCGCCTGACCGGAATCCTGCGTGGAAAGCTCACCGTCCATCAGTGCTGAAATTTGTTCCATATCACCATCCCCTGTCCTTGCTGGTGCCCAGCAAGGGTCTCAACTTGCCCGCAACAGCTTCACGGGCTCTGAAAATCCTTGATCGGACAGTGCCCACCGGGCATTGCATGATCTCGGCGATTTCCTCGTAACTTAGACCTTCAATTTCACGAAGCGTTAATGCTGTCCTCAACTCCTCAGGCAGTTCCAGCAGGGTTTGGTTCACCGTTTCCCCAACCTGCTTGCTCATCAACTGGTTTTCCGGCGTATTCAGATCCCGAAGCTGCTCGCCTGCTTCGGTCGATTCCGCCTCTTCCGCATCAAGTTCCGTGCTGGTCGGCGCGCGCCGCCCCATGGATACAAGATAATTTTTTGCGGTATTGATGCCAATTCGATACAGCCAAGTATAAAAAGCGCTCTCTCCACGAAAGCCTGGAAGCGCCCGGTAGGCCTTGATGAACGCCTCCTGCGTCACGTCCTCGACCTCGCTCGGATCCCGGATAAAACGCGATAGCAGCCTTCCCAGCTTGCGCTGGTATTTACTGACCAGCAAGTCGAACGCGCGCTTGTCACCACGCTGCACGCGCTCTACCAGTTGCTGATCGACTTCGCGATCGCTCATTATTGTTATCCGGTCCCTACGCTGCAGCAATTACGTTACCCGGCAGGCAAAACGCACTGACCGGCGCAGCAGTATACCTGCACCGCGAACCGTAAGAAACGTGCCGCTAAAGCGTCACTGCAATGACCTGAAACCCCTGATTAAGTTCAAATAACTGCCATTTTCCATGATGTGGCATCCAACGTCAGCGGCCAATTACAGTCAATTGCTCCATTTACGACGATCCAGCAAGCGAAAAAACAGCTCCAGCAACAGCGCCAAAGCAGCGGCCGGAATTGCTCCCGCCAGCATCAGGTCACGGTCATTGACCGCAAGGCCTGCAACGATCCGCTCACCATACCCCCCCGCACCGATAAAAGCGGCAATTGTCGCCGTGCCGACGTTGATTACTGCAGCGGTTTTGATTCCAGCAAGCACGCCGGGCATCGCCAACGGAATTTCTATCAAACGCAAACACTGCCACCCGCCAAGCCCCAGTGCACGACCGGCGTCCAGCATGTCTTTGCCTACACCGGCAATGGCGGCCTCGGTGCTGCGCACAATCGGCAACAAGGCATAAAAGAACAGCGCGAGGATGGCTGGTAATGCACCAATTTGGCCCAGCGCAGCTATCAGAAAAGCCAGCAATGCCAGACTGGGTATTGTTTGCAACACACCAATAACAGGAATGATCCAGCGCCCCGCCTTGGGAACTCGTTGCGCCCAAACCCCGACGGGGATCCCGACAAAAATACTCAACATTAAGGAACTGAAGACCAGTAACAAGTGCTGCATCGTCAAGCGGATCAAATCCGGACCCAGCAATTTCTCGCCGAAGCTCTGCCGCGGACTGATTGCACCAGATCCCTCGCCTTGCAACCATTGACTGGCGACAGCAGCAAAACTCATCCCCTCAAGCTCCACAGCCGCATTCATGCTACGAACGGTTTCGACCGACATTGAGCCCTGCAAGCGCTGCAGTGCAGCCCAAGCAGCCGGGTGGCGTAGCGGCAGATCACTGCGGTAAATCAACAGTGCCTCATAAGCCGGAAACACCCGCAGATCGTCACGCAGCACCAGAAGTTTTTGCCGGCTGATTTTCGGGTCCGTGGTGTACACATCGATGAGGTCAACCTGATCCCGCCCCACCGCCTCGTAAGCGAGACCGTGCTCAAGACTGCGGATTTGCAGTCCTTCCAGACCATAGGCTCTACTTAATGCAGGCCAACCATCACGCCGGCTCAGAAATTCCGGCGACAACCCGGCGCGCAGCCTTTGACTGCTGCGCAGATCACCGATATCGCTATAACCCAAAAGTTCAGCTTTGGCCAAAGGCATGGCCAGCGCATAGGCATTTTCAAAACCCAGCTTCACTCCTGCTGACAGACCATGTTCATTCAGCAGCTGCTGGAGTTCCGGCAGCGGCGGCACTTTGTTAAGCCCCAGAAGTTCAAGCGCAACAGTCCCTGTGTAGTCAGGATAGAGATCGATGGCGCCGCTTTTCAGTGCAGAAAAAAGAATTGCCGAATTGCCGATCCCCGGCAAATGCTCGACATCTGCGACACCGGCCCGCCGTGCAGTACCGGCTATGATTTCGCCCAGAATGTAGGATTCGGTAAATCGCTTGGAACCGACGCGCAAGGGTTCCGCAGCCAACGCTGGAATCGATGTAATCAGTTGCAGCAAGATAACCGCTGCAGCAGCCATCATGGCCAGCCATTGATTTCCAAAGCCCGCGGCATCGCATCGTTGCATGGCCTGGAGATGGTAGCATGACGGCTGTAAATGCCCTGTGAATTAAAGCGCTGAAAACGTATTGGACACACCATGACCGCACGCGACACCAAACTTGATTCCTACTGGATGCCTTTTACCGCCAATCGGGCCTTTAAACAGGCGCCGCGCATGTTGGTTGCTGCGAAAGACATGCATTATTCAACCGACGACGGCCGGCAGATCCTCGACGGCACCTCCGGTCTCTGGTGCGTCAACGCCGGACATTGCCGTCCCCGCATCGTCGAAGCCATCCAGAAACAGGTTGCAAAGATGGATTACGCACCCGCATTCCAGATGGGTCACCCCGATGCTTTTCGCGTTGCAGAGCGTCTCGCTGCAATGGCACCGGGCGATCTGGATCACGTGTTCTACTGCAACTCCGGCTCGGAAGGCGTCGATACCGCACTGAAAATTGCCCTCGCCTATCATCGCGCCCGCGGCGAAGGCCACCGCAACGTCCTGATTGGCCGGGAACGCGGCTATCACGGCGCCGGCTTCGGTGGCATTTCCGTCGGCGGCATTCCGGCCAACCGCAAGGTTTACGGCAACATGCTGTTCCGTGTCGACCACATGGCACATACGCATAACCTTAAGGAAAACGCATTCAGCCGCGGCCAGCCCGCCTGGGGCGCACATCTCGCGGATGAACTCGAAACGCGCATCGTGCCGCTGCACGACGCCAGCAATATCGCCGCGGTGATCGTCGAACCGCTCGCCGGTTCCACCGGCGTGCTGGTGCCGCCCAAGGGTTACCTTGAACGCCTGCGCCAGATCTGTGACAAATACGGTCTGCTGTTGATATTTGATGAAGTCATCACCGGCTTTGGCCGTACCGGCCCCTGCTTTGCCGCTGAGGCGGTGGGCGTGGTGCCGGACATGATGATCGTCGCCAAGGGGCTGACCAACGGCACCGTGCCGATGGGTGCGGTCATTGTGCGTCGTGATATTTACGAAACCGTGGTCAATAACGCGCCTGCCGGAATGGTCGAACTGTTCCATGGCTACACTTACTCGGGCCACCCGCTGGCCACGGCTGCTGCTTTGGCCAGCCTGGATACCTTCGAAGAAGAAGATTTGTACCAGCGCGGCCAGGAACTGGCTCCCTATTTTGAGCAGGCTGTGCAATCGCTGCGCGAAATGCCCAACGTCATCGACGTGCGCAATATGGGTATGGTCGCCGGCATTGAACTGGAAGCTCGACCCGGCGCGCCCACCGCACGCGCCTTCGAAACCTTTCTGAAGTGTTACGAAAAAGGCGTGTTGATCCGCACCACCGGCGACATCATTGCCCTCTCGCCGCCGCTGATCATCAGCAAGGCGCAGATCGATGAACTGGTCGGCACATTGGCCGACGCGCTGCGCGAAGTTGGACGGAACGGTTAAAAGTTGTTTAAAAACAATAACTTAAAATAATTAACGCACGTTAAAACGCGCAGCCGAGGCTACCCGTTTTTTTTATTGCCGCGGGACTTACTTCGTCAGGCAGTGCCGCAGCCAGGCCGCCGTCAGTTTTTCCTGGGTCGAGTTCTGCTTCAGGCGCTGATCCAGCGCCGGCCAGTCGACATGATCGAGTTCCTGATCCTGATTGAAGCAGGAGAACACATAACTCTTCTTGCCGGTCTTGGGATCGACATGCGGCTGCAGACACTGCGCACAGATCTCTTTCATCATGCACTGCATCGGCGAGTTGATGGAGCCGACGGCATGGTGACATTCCTTCAGATGCGGCTTGAGGATTTCGTGCCTTGCCCGGGCCACCGCCGCCATCATCTTGTCCGAGCCGATGGCAATGATGCGGTCGGCATCGCTGAACGGGATCGCCTGCCCGCCCAGTTCACCGGAAGCGTAGCTCTTCATTGCCTGCACGATATTGCCGACGAAGGTACGGTCCGAGGGGCGTGACGGTTTGAAACCCGGCTGTTCATCGCAGCACCAGATCACTACATCGCTGGCTGCTTCAATGTTTTCCACGTGGTAACGATCCGCCATCGATTTGTAGCCGGCAAAGTACAGCACCTTGCTGCCGGCCTTGCGCATGGCCTGGCCGATGGAGAACAGCACGGCATTGCCCAAACCGCCGCCGACCAGCACGACGGTCTCGCCAGAAGTGATTTCCGTCGGCGCACCGGTCGGGCCCATCAGGATCACCGGTTCGCCCGGTTTGAGCTCCATGCACAGATTGCTCGAGCCGCCCATTTCCAGAACGATGGTCGACAGCAGCCCTTTTTCACGATCGACCCAGGCGCCGGTCAGCGCCAGACCTTCCATAGCCAGCGTGCTGCCTTGTGATTTCTGTACACGGGCTTCGAAGTTCTGCAGCCGGTAAAACTGCCCGGGCTGGAAACGCCGCGCCGCCAGCGGCGCTTTGATGATCACCTCGACAATGGTCGGCGTCAGGCGCTTGACCTCGTGTACTGTCGCGCGCAGTTCCTCCTGCAGCTTGCTCAGGAAACCGGCGTCGTCGCTTTTTGAAGCCGGCTGGATTTTCTCCAAGACCTTGCTCACCACCGGATAACCCTGCTTTGCACTGCCCACGGCCTTGACGACGTTGCCGAAAAAGGACGGATGCACATCCCCGAAAAAACTGATGTAGCGGCCATCGTCGCGCTTCGACAGCAGCACATTGATCGCATTGGGTTTGGAGATGGATTTTTCGGCGGCGATGGCTTGACCGTTTTCGTCGCAGGCGCGGAAGTAGCGGCCGTCGAGCACAAAATGCTCGGCGTCTTCGCGGGCCAGCACGGTATTCGGCTGCGTGCCTGCGGCAATCAGCACGGCTTTCGCCGGCATCACGGTTTGACCGGCATCTTTCCACTCGCCATCTTCGCCCTTGGTTTGTACCGCCACCTTGAGCCCGCTGGCATGGCCGTATTGATCGGTCTCAATGGCCAGCGGTGTCAGACATTCGGCGAAAGTGATGCCTTCTTCCAGTGCCTTGTCGATTTCCTCGTGGTTCAGCGTGTAGGACGGGCTGTCGACCATGCGCTTGCGATAGGCAATGGTCGCGCCGCCCCAGGACTGCAACAACTGCAGGACGCGCGCTTCACGGCCTTCCCTGGCGGCTGCGGCACGCTCGTCGCGAATTGCCCGTGCATGCGCAATGAACTCCTCCGCAATCTCCCGTTCCTCGGCCGTCCAGGTAATGCGGGTGCCGGCTTCGCCGAGTTTGGCGACCAGGGTTTCATGGCGTTTGAGAAACTTCTCGACCTGCAAGGGGTAATAAGCCAGTGACTCTGTCGCGGTATCGATGGCTGTCAGTCCGCCGCCGATGACGACCACCGGCAGGCGCAACTGCATATTGGCAATCGAGTCGTCCTTGGCTGCTCCGGTCAGCTGCAGTGCCATCAGAAAATCCGATGCGGTGCGCACGCCTCGCGCCAGCCCGTTGGGCATGTCGAGCACTGTCGGACGCCCTGCGCCGATGGCCAGCGCGATGTGGTCAAAGCCCAGTTCGAACGCATCTTCCGCCGTCACTGTGCCGCCGAAACGCACGCCACCGATGAGCGAGAACTGCTCACGACGCTCAAGAAGTAAACGTATGATTTTCAAGAAGTTTTTATCCCAGCGCACAGTGATGCCGTATTCGGCAACGCCGCCAAAACCGGCCATCGCCCGCGTATCCAGCGATTCATACAGTTCGCGGATGTCACGGATCGGCTGGAATGGCACACGCCCGCCGGCAGCATCGACGCCGGACAGTGATGGCGGCAACGGTTCGATTTTCAGCCCGTCGATGCCGACAATCGTGTGCCCGTCGTTCATCAGGAAATGCGACAGCGAAAAGCCGGCAGGCCCCATTCCGGCGACCATGATCCGTTTACCGGACGGCGCCTTGGGATAAGGGTTGCGCAGGTTTAGCGGATTCCAGCGCGTCAGCAGACTGTAAATTTCAAAGCCCCAAGGCAGTTCGAGCACATCTTTCAACGTGCGCGTTTCCGCCTGCGGAATATTCACCGGCTCCTGCTTCTGGTAGATGCAGGACTTCATGCAATCGTTGCAAATCCGGTGACCGGTGGCGGCAGCCATCGGGTTATCCACGGTGATGATGGCCAATGCGCCGATGGCCAGACCGTCGGTTTTGGCCTTGTGAAATTCGGAGATCTTTTCTTCAAGCGGGCAGCCCGCCAGCGTAATGCCGAACGGCGACTTCTTGAACGATTGTGCGCCGCGACCGCTGGCGCCTTTTTCCTTCAACCCTTTGGAACAGGAATCCTTGCCCTGCTCGTGACACCAGATGCAGTAATTGGCTTCGTCAAGTGCGCCGGTGAGATCCGTGCCCTTGTCGGTCAGCTTGAACCCGGCGCGTTGGCGCAGACGGGATACGTCAAAACGGTGTTCGGTGTAACCATGAGTGGTAGTGACTTGCGATGGCACCAGATTCTGGAAATCCAGCTTGTGTGGTGATTTGAACAGCACACCTGCATGATGCCGGGCATGCCCTGCTTCTGTATGCGCCGCCCATGCTGCGTATTTCAGTGCCAGATCCAGGGATTCGGCATTGCCGGCTTCATCCTGCTGCCACAGAGTGACATGATTTGCAAACACCAATTCGGTCAATGGTTCGCCAAACATGGCTTCGAGCTGCCTACCGACTGCAGCGCCGTCAATAGCCGCAGCAGCATCCGCCTTGTACTTGTGCATGGCCTTGCGTTGCACGAACAGGCGCTTGATGCTGTAGAGCGGCGCCAATTTGTGGTGTTGCGCTGACAGCGCCCTGACTTCGGCTTCGATGTTGAACAACTGGCCGATAAAATCATCAAGATGCGGCGCCAGCGCAAGCAGCAATTCGGATTCTGCTTTTGCCGCCGGCGGCTCGGCAGCATTGCGTGCCGCGAGCAACTGGCCATGCAGCGCGGCATCGGCCTGCTCCAGCTCGCACAGAAACACCTGATCCAGCCGAACCAGGCCATCACGGCGATAAAAATCGCCGAAGGAGAACTCAAACTTTAGCTCGGCAGCAGTGCTCACGGTATTCCGGGTGGAAGGTAAAGGGGAAATTATATCAACTGGGGTATCCATGGCTTGTCGCAAAGGGTTATTTGCTTAGTGCCAACGGCGATATGGGCCGTTGCGCCGTGCAATAATCAGGGATCTACTGGACCGACCCTTGCGATGACACGAATACAAAGCAAAATGCTGGCATGGATCGTATTGGCTGCACTGGCCACGGCTCTGACGTACGCCACATTCCGCGGCTATCTGAGCCCTGAACTGCTGCTGGGATTCTCCAACTCTTTTTCCTGCTGAAGTGCTCCGGCTTTACGGATGCCGGCCGGCAGTTCGCGCAGGTATTCGAATAGATAAAGACCGCGGCTGTGCCCGTCGTCAAAGCCCAACCGCAAAGCGCCCGGACCGTATGGCTCAATCAATTTAAGACAAATTTGCGCTGAAACCGCTTCCGCCGTACCGGAACGGATTACCGAAAGACAGTGCGCGCAGCGGCAAGCCTCGCGCAACAGGCGGTGCGGAAGAACGGCGGTAACGCCATCGGACCAGACGACTTCGAGCAAGCGGCCTTCCTGGTGATTGCGCAACTCCAGCGGCCGCAATTCGGGAGTGCTGCGATTCATATGACCTCTTCGACGCCGCGCGGTCCGATTTCGATACCGAATCCGCTAAGCCCCCCGTCCTTCAGTTCCGAGCCCATTGCGGCCAGCGACTCTTCACGGATCAACGCCTTCAGTTGCTGCACCAGACCGATGAACTCCGGCGTGTAGATCATTTCCGGCGTCCGCGGGCGCGGCAGGGGCACGACAATTTCCGCCTTGATCCGTCCCGGCCGCGCCGTCATCACATAGATGCGGTCAGACAGGAAAATGGACTCTTCAATGTCATGGGTCACAAACAGTACCGAGATGAGGAATTGCTGCCACATGTTGGTGAGGATTTCCTGCATCACGGTGCGCGTCTGCGCATCAAGCGCCCCGAACGGTTCGTCCATCAAAAGTACCTGGGGACTTGTCGCCAGTGCACGCACAATGCCCACCCGCTGCTTCATGCCACCCGACAACTGATCTGGGTAGTGGTTTTCAAAAGCAAGCAGGCCTGCAAGTCCGAGCAAGGTGCGGGCCTGGGTCTCGCGCTGCGCTGACGCGATCCCCTTCATCTTCAGTCCGAACTCGACGTTCTTGCGCACAGTGAGCCAGGGAAACAGCGAATACTGCTGGAATACGACACCGCGGTCGGAACCCGGCCCTTTTATGCTTGCTCCGTCGAGAAGCACAGTACCCGATGTAGGTTTGACAAAACCGGCAACAATATTGAGCAGCGTGGATTTTCCGCATCCCGACGGACCGATGATCGATACGAACTCTCCAGGCTTGACGTGCATGTCCACGGTGCTTACAGCCTCGACCAGTTCGCCGCGGGCGGTGAATGTCACACCTACGCCGTTGATGGCAATTTCCCCCATCCGTTCTTCATTCATGTCACTTCCTCCCTGCCGAAGCGTGGGATGACCAGGGCATCAGCAATGACCCGACAAACTGGATGGCACCGCTGCAGATAAGACCCAATACGCCGATTGTGATCATGCCCAGCGCAATCTCCGCGTAATTAACCAGCGAGTAGGCTTCCCATGTGAAATAGCCGACACCGAACTGACCGGAAATCATTTCTGCCGCAATCAGTGAAACCCAGGCCACGCCCATGCCGACCGCAAGGCCTGTGAAAATCTGCGGCAAGGCGCCGGGCAGGATCACGTTCCAGAACAGCCGTCCCTCACCCGCCCCCAGGCAACGTGCGGCGCGGATCAGCACCGGATCAAAGCCGGTGACGCCGTGAATGGTATTCAGGAGAATCGGAAAAAAAGAACCCAGAAAAGTGATGTAGACAATGCTGACCTCGTTGGTCGGCCAAAGCATGATTGACATCGGCACCCAGGCAATCGCGGGTATCGGCCGTAACACTTCGAATATCGGCATCAGAAGATCCCGTGCCGCCCGATAACGCCCGATAAGCAGACCCAGCGGTACTGCCAGCATGATGGCAATGCCGAAACCGGACAGGATGCGACGGACGCTGATCCCTACATTGGTGGCAAATTTGTCCGAACGGTTGACCTTAAGAAGCTTCTGGAAAACATCCCCTGGCGTCGGGATATTCGTAAAGCGGATGTAAAAATCCCAACGATGCAGGGTGCCGAAGTGCCATAAGGCATACAACGCCAGCAGCGAAACAGCCCACAACACTGCGCTGAGCATCGGTTCCCGCCATTGGACTATCCGCAACTTCTGCGAGGTAATGGCGGATCCGGGCCGGACGGCGGCGACAGCCGCCTTTCCCCTGACCAGAACGGGATGGGGCACCACGGCCTGCGGTGCTGGTGCCTCATCCGGCTGCTTCAGCGCATGCATGTTCAGGCTCCGCTGGCCGCTGCCAGGGCCTCGTCATACGTCCCGAGTTTTCCGCCGATTTTTGCAGCGTGGGCTTCGGCATCCTTTTTCAGCAGGAAGGGTACGATCTGCGGCTTTTTCGGATCTTTACCGCCGATGGCGTAAAACGCCTTGTCCGCGAACATCTTGATACCCAGTGACTGGTCAACAAGGTAAACCGCACCGAGTTTCTTTCCTTCCTTCAAATATTTTTTTACGCCACTCAGCGTACAGGCCGGGGAACTGAAGCTGACAATGTCGCCGCCGGAAATCCAGATCTGCCCTGCTTCGCGTGGTTTGGTGATGGCCACACCGCACACCGGATCCTTGCCGCTGACATCATAAGTTGTGTAAGAGGCTCTTTGCTTGTCGTAGTCAAGTCCGCGCTCCTTGAACGCCTGACGAACCCAGATATCATTGACCCAGGCCTGTTCATTGAAGTCCTTGATGCGATTCAGCTTGGCCAGAACCCCGTGGGCGCTTTTGATCGTTTCCAGCCATTTCGGCTTGATCGTCGGATCAAGTGTGTGAATGCCGCCTGGTCCGAGAAACACATACACCACTTCCTTGTCGATCTTGGTCCATTCCTGAATTTTTTCAGCCGCCAGTTTGGGGTTCTTGCGCACCCAGTCATTGGCTTCCATCAGTGCCTTGATGTAGGCCACAACAATATCAGGATGGTTCTGCCCGAAGTCCTTGCGGACGACAACGCCATGGAAGGTCGGTATTTTTGTTTCAGCGCCGTCGAAAATCTTGCGGGCGAATCCGCGATAGGGCAGAAGTTCCATGAACGGCACAAAATTGGCGTGGCCGTCGATACGTTTTTCCTGAAGATTGGTGGTGCCGACTTCAGGCGACTGGCTGGCAAGATTCCAGAAATTTTCCGGCCATCCTCGCGCCTGCATGGCTTGCAGCAACATGCCATGGGCCGCCGAACCGAAAGGAACAGACACGTTTTTTCCTTTGAGATCGGCGAGTTCGTAATACGGCGAATCCTTGTGTACCACCATGCCGTTACCGCCGCCATACTGGTTGTAGGCGATGATCGCTACCAGTTGCGTTTCGTTGCGGGTCTGCTGGCCGGTGGCGCCATTCACAAGCAACGGATAGTCGCCCATCATGCCGATATGGATCTTGTCAGCCATCATGCCGTTGGTGATTGGCGGACCAGAAGTAAAATTCTGCCATTCAATTTTGAACTTGACGTCCTTGTATTGACCTGTTTTTGGCAGGTATTTCTCCATCAACCCCAGTTCCTTGATGACGATGACACCGGTCACGGTATTCGTCGTAGTGTGCTGTGTACCGATGCCGATGATGATTTCCTTCTGTGCATTCGCGCCGGCAGATGCCAGGCCCAAAGCAGAGAGGCACAGTAACATTGCTGCCGCCCGCATGATCCACGCCCTGCTTACCGCCGATCCCAAATTGATACTGTTCATGGCCGCTCCCGGAAAATGATGGACTTCAAAATGCTGCAATCGCTTAAAACCTCAGCCCCTCCGGTTGCTCGGGTGTTGTTGTCAGGCCTGCCTTTATTCAGCGGGCTCATGGTCATGCTTCTTTCAATTCGGCAAATTTGCTGGGTATCGCAGCCCATTCCTCCGCAGTCGGCAAAGGCTCTTGTTTGTCTGTGATGACCGGCCAAATCGCCGAGTACCGGGCGTTGAGCTCAATAAAGTGCTCCTGCCCTTCCGGCACTTCAGAGGCTTCGCAGATCGCCTCAACAGGACACTCATCAACGCAGAGGGTGCAATCAATGCAGACTGCCGGGTCAATCACAAGAAAATTGGGGCCGATATGAAAACAGTCAACCGGACAGACATCTACGCAATCGGTATAGCGGCAGTTCACGCAAGGTTCGGTGACGATATAAGCCATGTCAGCGCTCCTTAGTGATTTGCATTGGCGGACTGGATACTCTTCAGTGCAAGCTGGGTCAGCTTGCGCACATCCGGGTCCGGGTCTTTCAAAGCCGCCTCCAGCGCCGGAATCGCACGCAGATCGCCTATTTCACCCATGGCGATCGCTGCCTCCTTGCGCAGGTTGCTGATTTCGTGTCCCAGTGCAGCAGTAAGTACGTCCAGCGCACTGACTGCCTTCAGGCGCCCGAGGCTGCGGGCAGCCCGTATTCTCACCTGCCAGTATTGATCCTCCATCGCAGCGATCAGATGCTCGACTGCACCTGTCAGCCTG
>Ga0315906_10001695_pt1 | contig 32250 bp, 35 predicted proteins | sample LakEriMetagenome_4_FD_203526 | JGI IMG/M metagenome (GOLD analysis project Ga0315906, IMG submission 203526) | Freshwater fungal communities from buoy surface, Lake Erie, Ohio, United States - Buoy 2 MA122 | ecosystem: Environmental > Aquatic > Freshwater > Lake > Lake biofilm | place: USA... | reverse complement strand
TACGTTGTTGGCCTCGCCCGCAACAGCCGCCTGCAAGCGATGGTCGCTGCGGTCGAATCGGATATGAAGGCGGTCTTTGATGAAACCGGGATGACGCAACGCCGCTTCGTCGAATTCGGCTATGGCGTACGCACCTGGAAGACACCCCGCCATTGTGTGGCACGACTAGCCTGAACATTTCATGGGGGCGCGTTCGAAAGCGGGCGAGTAAGTGAACAGGCGAGCGGTTTTTTGCCTGACCGACCAAAGCATAGCGGGCGATGCTTCGGTAGCAAGGCGGAACATTGCCGTCCAATCGCCCAGAGGCAACGCCCTCCTAAGCAACGGGCGACCCATGAAACATTCAGGCTAAACTCTGCAACTATGTATTTCTAAAGTAAAGGATCAGCATGGCCAAGTTTCAGCGTCAAATCAATTTCATTCAATGCCTGGGTTATATAACAGCGTGTCTAGTTGGCTCAGCGTTCGCGGCTGAACAAGAAAAGCTAGATAACGGTACCGATCCAACGCGGGTTTCTAATACTTTTGTGGCTCGTTTTGAACACATTGCCCTGCGTAACGGTTTTGACAGTAATATTTTGCGCCTGAGGTACACCAAGCCTGTTGGTGAGAGAAAAAACTATATTCTTAGTCTGGAAATACCGGTTTCGTCTGTTGATGTTCTCGGAAACCGCCATTACGACCTCGGTGACGTAGTGTTAGGTCTCACTCATGTTTTTGGCTTAACTCGAGAAGGCGGTTAGTTTCTCAAGGGAGAACTAGCTTTAGACACGGCTGATCGCCGCGAACTCGGTACCGGAAAAAATGTATTCAAGGGGACCTTTGTTCGCGCCTGGTTTCATCCCGATGGGTCTATTTTCGCACCAGCATTTGTACAAGAAAATAGTTTTTCCGGGGAATCGAACCGTGCCGGTGTCAACCGCACCACCATGGACTTTTATTACGTTCCAAAAATGGCTGACCCGCGCAACCTGGTTACTTTCGACCCGAACATCGTCCACGACTGGGAAGCCAAACAAACCTATGGTGGCCTAGCGGTTACGTTCGGGCGTGTGCTAGGAAGCAAGGCTTTTGGTGGTAATCAGATTGTTTCAATCAAACCCAGCGTATTTGTCGGTGGCGACAGAACTGGCAAATGGGGCGTCGAAGTGGCTTATAAACTGATCGGCTTTTAAGTGCAACGGAGTTAAAAATCTTTGGCCTTGTGAGAAGTCGAATATGTTCCGTGCCTTGTTTCCTGCTGTTTCCCTTTCGTCAATCGGCGTGTTTGCTGCCCTCTTTAGCGTCGTTGCCGCTGGCACGGTGGGTTCCGCGACTGCCTTAGCAGCGGATAGGAGCGGATAGGAAATCCAACCGCATGGGCATAAGTATGGCATAGGGTTGGGGCATCGCAAGCCGGCATATTGGGGTTTGTTTGGGTGCTTGCACCGGGCTAGGTGCCAGAGATTTGTCGGCATGACCCGTTTGGGGTGGTGACAGGCACAGCCATTCCCCGCAGCGTTGGCAAAACCGCTGTTGCCACCCCTTACCAACTGACGCGCTGATCGACCTCAAAGTCCGGGGCCGGTGGGGCCGCTTCATCCCAGTCTGGGGCGGGTTCCACGCCCTCACCAGCTTGCGCATCGCTCTCGCCCCACAGCCGCAGCCCGCGCGCCGGAGTGATGCGCGGCGGGCGGCTCTGTCCCTGCCCCGATGTGCTCCAGCATCACCCTTTGCTAAGACCGTAAAGGTCCCCGTTCGGGCAATCGTCACATCCGCTTAGGGTCAGCTTCGTAGCTTCCAAATGAATAACATCCATCCTCGCGCACATCTGCTCGACTGCGGTTAGCATAAAGTATTCATAACTTTAAGGAGCGCGCCATGTTGATGCTAATTGCCGGGCTGATCATTTTTTTGGGGCTTCATTCGTCGCGTATCTTTGCGGAGAATTTCCGCGCAGGCGTCATTGCGAGCCGTGGCGAGGGCATGTGGAAAGGAATCTACTCCGTTCTCTCGATCAGCGGCTTGTTGTTGATCGTATACGGCTATGGTGAAGCGCGTTTGGCACCCATCACTTTGTGGTACCCCCCCGTATGGACACGCCACGTTGCCGCACTGTTAACCCTGTTCGCATTTATCTTGCTAGCGGCAGCTTACATACCCAAGAACCCCATCAAGGCGAAACTGGCGCACCCGATGCTACTTGGCACCAAGGTTTGGGCTGCGTCGCACTTGTTGGCAAACGGGAACGTCGCTGACGTGTTGCTGTTTGGTAGCTTCTTGGTCTGGGCGATCTTGTGTTTTCGCGCGGCAAAAAAGCGGGATCGCGCAGTAGGCAGCGTCTATCAATCCGGCCCAGCGTTAACGCTGTTTGCCACCGTTGGCTTGGGCATTTTGTTGTGGGCGGCGTTTGCTTTTTACCTGCACGCGGCCTGGATCGGCGTGCGGCCGTTTGGCTAGAAACTCCAAAGAATTGCCAGTTGGCGGGCTTCTTTAGCGTTTTATATGAAACTGCCGATCAATCAATGAGTTTGACCGCCGGATGAAAACACTCGTCTATCTACATGGGTTCCGAAGTAGCAGCCAGTCGCGCAAGGCAAGGCTGCTGGGGAATGCGTTGCGCACCCTGAACAATGAGTGGGAATACATCACGCCTGATCTTTCCTTTGATCCGGACATCGCGTTTACACAAATCGAGGCCATCATCCGTCGCTGTGTGATTGCGGATCTCACGTTGGTAGGGTCATCGCTTGGCGGCTTTTACGCCCTGGTATGTGCCGAAAAATACGGCTGTCGTGCGGTGTTGCTTAACCCCTCACTCTCGCCGTTTGAAACATTAGTCGACTACGTTGGCGCGCAGACACCACTTTCCGGTGAAGGCGAAGGTTTCGACTTCACTACAAACCATTTGGAGATCCTGCGTCGCCATGACGTGCAACAACTGTCTTCACTAGCAAAGTATCTCGTTGTTGTAGAAATGGGGGACGAGTTACTAAATCACGAGATAACGTTGAAAAGGTTTGCCGGTGCCACCACGATTGTGGTGGAGGGTGGCAACCATGATCTTGCATCATTCCCCGCATGTATTCCAGCCTTGTTCCATCACGCTGGGCTGACCATCGCCTAGTCTGTGCGCTGTCGTGGGACAACAAGGAGATATCGGAGTCGACCGTTATAATCTCCCTACACGTTAGCCGCCGACGTGGACTGCCCATCACCACGTAAAGACGATAAAGACCGCGCCGCCATGAATGTATTTTTTGAAGAAGACGGCGGCTTCAAGGTTGCCCGTATCATGGACGATATCGGCACCTCGCTACAGGTTGAAGCGGTAACCGGCAAGCGCAGCAAGATCAAGTCGAATGCGGTTCTGCTTCGATTTGCCACCGCATTAAATGACCTGCTGCCGCAGGCCGAAGCGCTGGCCGCCGAAATTGATCTGGATTTTCTATACGAAGTATGCGGCCCCAGTGAGTTTGGATTCGAGGAACTCGCCCTCGAGTACTTCGGCCATCCCCCTTCTGCGCCAGAGGCAGCAGCCTGCGCCATGAAACTTCATGGCGCGCCAATGTACTTCTACAAGCGCGGAAAGGGACGTTATCAGAAAGCTCCTGCAGCGAACCTGAAAGCGGCGCTCGCCTCGCTCGAACGTAAAAGACGCGAAGCGGTGGAAATGGAGATTTGGGTGAGTCAACTCAAATCAGGTGTGCTTCCCGAAGCCATGCGCCCGCATATCAACCAACTGCTGTACAAGCCCGACCGAAATACATTGATCGCGAAGGCGTGTGAAAAAGCAGTGGCCGAATCGGGCCAAAATCTACCTGAACTGTTTCACGCAGCGGGTGCTTGGTCCCATCGTAGAAGTGCCCCACATATGGCGCAACATGATTTTCATGTAGGCAAGTTTTTGTCTGAGTACTTTCCCAAGGGCACCACCCCGGCGGTCGAACTTACCGTCACCCCACCCTCCAACTTGCCCTGCACCTCGCTGCGCGGCTACTCTATTGACGACGCTGCGACCATCGAGATCGATGACGCATTCTCATTCCAGCAACTGGATGCGTCGCGTATCGAAATCGGTATTCACATCGCCGCTCCTGCGCTCTATTTTGCTGCTGACAGTGCCGTTGACGCCTATGCAAAGTCGCGTTTATCCACCGTCTATTACCCTGGGTCAAAAATCACCATGCTGCCTGACGAGGCAGTCGAAGCGGCAACACTGAAAGAAGGTCGCGATTGTCCGGTGGTGTCGCTTTATGCGTTGTTTGATAGCACCAGCAACGCCCTCGTTTCGGTTCGTTCCGCCGTTGAGCAAATACATATCGCTAAGAACCTTCGCCTGCATGAGCTCGAGCTTTGGCTGACCGATAGCGTCGTCAGCGATCCAACGGCCAAAGTCGAACAGGAGTTCGGCACGGAATTGGTCAAGATGTTTGCCATCGCTACCGCGCTCAAAGACAGACGCGGGGCAAAAGACAATATCGACTATGTTGACTACAACTTCGATATAGATGAAGACGGCACTACGGTGAATATTTGGCAGCGCGTACGCGGCAGCCCTGTTGACACCATCGTCGCCGAGTTTATGATCTTGGCGAATAGTGAATGGGGAAAGCTGCTCTCGGAAAACAATGTCGCCGGGATCTATCGGGCACAGCAGAACATGAAGACGCGTATGACAACTGATGCGTTGCCACATGAAGGGCTTGGCGTCGCCCACTACGCCTGGTCATCATCTCCCTTGCGGCGATACGTCGATCTGATCAATCAGCGGCAGTTGATCGCGCTCATTCAAGGCACCACCCCGCTGTATCCGCGTCGCTCGCCTGTGCTCAGCGAAATTGCGCGTACTTTCGATCTGACATACGATGCATACGCTGAGTTCCAGCGCAACATGGAACGATTCTGGTGTTTACGTTATCTTGAACAAAGCGGTCGAACATCGTTTGAGGCGACGGTTATTCGGGATGAGCTCGTCAGAGGCACCGATCTTCCGCTAATCGTCCGGCTCATAGCCCCGGTGAATTTACCGGCGAAAACCCCGGTGATAGTCAAAGTTGAGGCGATTGATTACTGGTCGATCGGCGGCGCTTTTTCTTTGCCTTCTCCACCAACTGAGGTGCCGCAAGCCAAGTAAAGCCGCATAAAATAGTCCCATGCAGATACGCACCCGCTAGCGACGCGCGATGCTCCCGTTTTTGACGCGACCACGGCAAGTCGCACACGCCATCCATACCCGAATCGATGAAAAACTCGATGCGGTGGCAGCCCTCCCCCCACCGCCAGTCGCCATCTCCATCCAACGTGTGCTTGCGGTGTCGATTCCCATGCAATCGGCCACCGTCATCTCGTTGGGCGTTCACCTGTTTGTACTGCTCGGCATCGGCTTTACTGTTTTTGACGCGAAGCGTTTCGCGCCACCACACAACATCATGGATGTGGTGCTGGTCAACTCGAAGAGCGCTTCGCGTCCGACCAAGGCGGATGCGCTTGCCCAAGCCAACCTCGACGGTGGCGGCAACACCGACGATCCGCGCCGTGCGAAGACACCATTACCCGCGATGGAGCAATCGACTGCGGGCAACGAGGTGCAAGCCGCCCAAGACCGGGTGAAACAGCTCGAGGCGGAGATGAAAACCCTGATGACGCAGGCTCGCGCTGCCGCCAAGATTGCGCAGGGTGAAATTCCGCCGCCGACCGGTTCGAGGAACCCAGTCGCCATATCTGATTTGATGCAAAAGTCCGTTGAGATCGCTAAGCTTGAGGCTCAACTGGCTAAAGAATACGACGCCTACCAAGAGCGTCCCAAGCGAAAATTCATCGGTGCCCGCACCAGTGAGTATCGGTTTGCGCAATATGTCGACGGGTGGCGCCTAAAGATAGAACACATCGGGAATCTAAATTATCCGGAAGAAGCAAAGATGCGCGGGGTTCGCGGTAGTCTGTTACTGACCGTCGCCATCAAGGCCAATGGCGAAGTGGAATCCATCGAAATCAATCGCTCGTCTGGCAAACGCATCCTGGATGATGCCGCGAAGCGCATTGTTCAGCTGGCGGCACCGTACGACAAATTTCCCGATAGCATCAAGCGCGATACCGATATCATCCACATTACAAGGACGTGGATGTTTGTAAAGGGCGATACACTGGAAACAAAGTAGCGAGCGGTTCGCTGCAATGAATAAACTAGTGATAAAACGCTGTCAGCCCATAACCAGAAGCTGGCGGCTTCCCAACCAGCTCGAGATTTAGATTGATGTAGAGCTCGCCGTTCGGTGCCAACCCCTCCTCTTGTGCGGGCGTGCGTCCGAGATATTCCGAGGGCATCAACACCCGACTGGTGATTACTGCGTTGCTTGCGTCAGTGAGTTTGACCTCCAGCGCCGGATAGTCTTGCTTCGTTGCGGCGCGGTTGGCCAACGTTGCCGTAAGCAACATCTTGCCGGGGCGACCTGGCGGTTCGATCAGATCGGAAGACTCAATCTTGATCATCGTTTGATCACGCCCCCAAGTAACGCTACAGCCTATCACCCCACAGGCGGCGGTGAGCGCGGGACGTAATTGCGGATAACGCTGAACAATCTGACTGCGATAAAAATAGATCGATTGGAGTAATAAAGCCATTCCCGCAACGGCGGCCAGCCATGTCCACGCATCCAACGTTGACGGTGACCGAGGCAATGCTCCACCGATCAGCGGGTTGTCGGTAGCGACGGCAATAGGCGGGCCGAGTGCTTTGGGCATGGCTGACTTTGCAGGTGCCTCTTCGCTGCGAGCGCGTTCCCAGGCCAATCCAGACGCCGATGGCGCATAGGGTTGTCCAATGACAGCCGATGTTGCCTCGTCTAGGTTGTTGTCCGACGGCACAATCTGCCCTGACAGCTCCAGCTTTGTGTGCGCTTCGCTACCGCTATCAAGCGCAGCAGCGTCGCGACGATCAGCAGGTAGCGCTTTATCCGCTTTGGTAGGTTCAACGGACAGCAGCGCATTCGTCCCATTGGACAACGGCGCTACCGCATGAGCCTCCGCAGACTGGGAATCAACCACGACATAGTCGAGCGCCTCATCGGCGTCAGCATCCTCAATCCGTTCTAACGATTCGAAGGCATTAAACACAGTGCGACACCGTCCACACATGACACGCCCCTGTCGGACACTGAGTGTTTCAGGTAAGGCGTTGTATTTTGCGCCACAATTAGGACAGGTTGTTAGCAACATGCGGCGATTCTTGCGGAGGATCTTTTTTGGTTCGACTGGGCGATTCGTCGACCGGCAATACACGACCAGCCTTCCGATTGGCGCCAAACGGTTAAATCGAAGTATGGCTGATAAATCGCGATGATGTCATCAGCCTGTTCATTCAGAATCCCGGCCAACACCAATTGTCCATCTACGCGCGTGTAGCGCGCCAGTAACGGGGCAAGCACCTTGAGTGGGTTCGCCAGAATATTGGCAACAGTTATGTCGGCGGCGTAGTCGAGAGTATGGTCGGTTGTTTCAAAACGTATTGGCGTTGCATTCTGGCTCGCGTTGTGTTTTGCAGCAACCACGGCCGCGCGGTCGATATCAACCCCCATCGCTTCGCGTGCCCCTAACTTCATCGCGGCGATGGCGAGAATGCCCGAGCCGGTACCATAGTCAAGCACAGCCGGAGTATTGGCGACATGCGCCTCAAGCCATTGCAAGCAAAGCCTCGTTGTCGGATGGCTGCCTGTGCCAAACGCCACACCAGGATCTAACGAAATATTGATCGCGTCAGGCGACTGATTGCTGGCCTCGTGCCAACTTGGCACAATCGTGATTCGCTCAGAAATTTGAATCGGCGGAAATTGCGCTTGGTTCTCGCGCACCCAGTCGATGTCATCAACCGTCGACTGGGCAAAATTGAGCGCATCAATATCTAGTAACGATGCAACACGCCACATCGCTTCGATACCATCAACGCCATCTGTTCCTGTATCAAAGAGCGCGGTTAACTGGCAATGACGCCAAAGGCCGCCGGTTGCACCGGGCTCGCCAAAGATGGCACGCTCGTTGGGCGTACCTTCGTCGGCATCTTCAACGGAAATTGAGATGGCACCTTCTTGGAGCAACAGATCCCCGAAGAGATCTGCCTGCTCTCGATTGAGTGCAATCGAGATTGAAAGAAACGGCATGGGCGCTTAGTCTGCGTCGCCAGAGATTTTCTTCAACCTCGCCATACGCTCTTCAAGAAAGTGTATTGACGTCCCGCCGCGAATGAAGGCGGCGTCATTGAGCAGTTCTTGATGGAGCGGGAGGTTTGTTTGAATACCCTCCACGACCATTTCCGATAGCGCGACGCGCATTCTGGCGAACGCCTGTTCGCGCGTATCACCGTGCGCGATCACCTTGCCAATGAGTGAATCGTAGTGAGGCGGCACGAAGTAGTCAGCATAGACATGCGAATCTACCCGGATACCGGGACCACCCGGCACGTGGAAACGTGTGATGCGTCCGGGTGAAGGGACAAAACTCACCGGGTTTTCGGCATTGATTCGGCACTCGATCGAGTGGCCACGCTGCTGAATCTCTTTTTGACGATAACGCAACTTGTATCCAGCGGCAATTCTTACCTGTTCCTGAACAATATCCACGCCGGTGATCATCTCGGTAACAGGATGTTCCACTTGCACACGGGTGTTCATCTCGATGAAATAAAACTCATCGTTTTCAAACAGAAACTCAAAGGTGCCCGCACCACGGTAGCCCATTTTTATACAGGCCTCGGCGCAGCGTTCTCCAATTTTGTCGCGAATCCGCGCTTTTAACTCCGGTGCCGGGGCCTCCTCAATGATCTTCTGGTGACGTCGCTGCATCGAGCAGTCGCGTTCCCACAAAAAAATAGCGTTCTTGTGCTCATCGGCAAGGACCTGTATTTCGATGTGCCGCGGGTTCTCTAGGAACTTTTCCATGTAGACCATGGAATTGCTGAACGCCGTTTGCGCCTCAGATTTGGTCAGCTGCACTGCGTTTACTAATGCGGCCTCGGTGTGCACCACCCGCATTCCACGACCGCCACCGCCACCGGCAGCTTTGATAATCACCGGATAACCTACCTCGGCAGCAATTCTGCGCATTTCTTTGGGATCATCGGGCAACGCACCTTCCGACCCCGGCACACAAGGAACGCCAAGCCTGCGCATCGCCGCTTTTGCTTGGACTTTGTCACCCATCATACGAATGTTCTCGGGCTTGGGGCCGATGAATACAAATCCGGAGTTCTCGACGCGCTCGGCAAAGTCGGCGTTCTCCGACAAAAACCCATACCCAGGATGAATTGCCTGCGCATCCGTGACCTCGGCTGCACTGATGATCGCAGGGATATTCAGGTAGCTCTCCTTTGAGGGTGCCGGCCCGATACAAACGGATTCGTCGGCCAGCATGACGTATTTCGCGTCGGCATCGGCCTCTGAGTGCACTGCGACGGTTTTGATGCCCATCTCGCGGCAGGCTCGTTGGATTCGCAACGCAATCTCACCGCGGTTTGCGATCAGAATTTTCTCAAACATACCCCCTGGCCGGGAACTAGAGCCAAAAACCGCCATGGATATTCCCCGCAATTATTCGATGATAAAAAGCGGCTGACCGTATTCGACCGGCTGACCGTTTTCCGCAACGACGGCCTTGACCACACCTGCCGTATCAGATTCAATTTCATTTAGCAGCTTCATCGCTTCGATAATGCACAGCGTTTGCCCCTTGGTTACTGCTTGGCCAATCTCGACAAAGGGCGACGCGCCGGGCGAAGGCGAGCGGTAAAACGTTCCCACCATTGGCGACTTCAACGTGTGACCAGCAGGCTCCTGAGGAGCCGCAGGTACCGGAGCCACCGTTGCAGCGACTGGCGGCAAATTCACTTGCGCAGGCATCTGTGGCACATATTGGGGCGAGGGGGCTGGAGCACCTTGGCGACTGATTCTCACCTTTTCTTCGCCTTCGGTGATCTCCAGTTCGGCGATGCCTGATTCTTGAACAAGGTCGATCAAGGTTTTTATCTTGCGTAAGTCCATGTGCGTTGTCTCCTGCCACTAATTATTGTTTTGTTCGGCTGTGTTGCATAACCGATTTGCTCCGCGTGATTGGGCGTGCGAACTCAAGCGATGGCGCGTCTGTATTGATTAACTAGCGACCACCTAACTTTGAAATCGCGCTGAGCACAGCATATTCATAGCCGGTTGCCCCGAGGCCACAGATCACCCCCACGGCTTTATCCGATAGATAGGAATGGCTCCGGAAGGGTTCCCGCGCGTGTATGTTTGAAAGATGTACTTCAATGAAGGGGATTTCTACCGCCAACAAAGCATCGCGCAAGGCGATACTGGTGTGAGTTAGGGCACCGGGGTTTACGACGAAGAAGCGGGTACCGAGACTTTTTGCTGCATGGATTCGATCAATCAGCGCACCCTCTGAATTTGACTGATACGCATCCAAGCCAAAGCCGGCACCGGCGGCAACTGCCGCGAGGCGCGTATTGATGTCCGCCAAGGTATCTGTGCCGTAAACTTCAGGCTCGCGGCTACCAAGCAAGTTTAAGTTTGGGCCATGCAATACTAAAATTTGGGTTGCTATCGTACTTTGCATCCAAGTAGTTTGCCTGAAATTGGGCGAAGTTGCGCATTCTTTGCGGCACTTTAATGACTGCGGGATCAGGCGAACATCTTCCACACAGTTCAGCCCTCCCATTCCCAGCAAATTTGCCTAAATAATCATCAAATGTTTCTTTGCAGTACTAAGTGTCTTTTCGATATCGTAATATTTGTCTCGTTTTTGCCGAAATTACTGCAAATTAGCAACAAACTAGCGCTTTGGCAGATGTTTGATAATGAGAGTTTCAAGCTCTGGCTCGCTAAATACCCCCAGTTTAGTCATGACGATTTGCCCGTCCGCGCCCAATACAACTGAAAAAGGTAGCAGCCCTAGTCGGTTACCCGCCCGCTTTGAGAACGCAATTGCACGGCTTTCATCGGGCAGTATTGGATAGTTAATTGCCAGCTTTTGAGTGAATTTAGCGGAATTTAACTGAGAATCTGCCGCAATACCTATGATTTGCAACCCTCGACCCTGATATTTTTGTTGCATGCGCACGAGAAGAGGTACTTCCTCCAAGCATGGCGCACACCAACTTGCCCAAAAGTTGATGATAAGGAGTCGCTGACTCCATTGCGCGATAGGTTGTTGCTTTCCCGTTAAATCTGGGAAAGATGTGGCGTAAATGACTGAAGCAGTCGCGTCAGATCCGCGATTAACGGCATTGCTTACCGATGGCTCGGTCTCAAGTCGACCGACAAGCAATGCAGCACCGAACAGAAGCAGAATGACCATCCCGGCGATGCTCGCAAATACGAGAGTGGCGCGTCGACTATTCAAGATGCTACTTCGACGGGATTGTTGACGCACTCGGTTTCTTGAGCTGGCCGAATCCCAGCGATGCTGCGGCAGCAATTGGCAACACCCATGCACTTTCGGTTGTTCGGGCTTCGCGCGAACCGCTGACCGTCGCGGGGAGCGCGAATTCGTGCTGCTGAGGCGGGAAACAGACGCCAGCGGCAGCACAGCCTTGCGACGTCAGTCGGAACATGGTTGGTAGCTTTCCCGCCACCCGCCTGTTGTTTGCACCTACAGACTTCGGGGTGGCAGCCGACGCCGCGAGGTCGACGTGCAATACAACGCTTCGGTCATAAATCTCCACTCGACCGAACGTTGGATCGTCGACAAACCGTCCGACGGGCATGGCCACTACGAGCGGTGTTACCGCGCCTGGAGTGTCAGTACCCTGTCGGGGTTTGCCACCGCGTCCGCCGATTTGTGGTTCGACCACCACTCCCTCAACACGAATCCGATCCCGATAAAGGTAATAGCCTGGCACGACATCAAACTTGATTTCCGCACTGGTTGCATCACGCATACGGAACTGGGGCTGAAAAGCCACCGCAGGATCTAGTACCTCATTTGTCGACGGAGAAGTCGACGAAAACACACTCATCGCTGGCGGCGCGGCAGGGACAGCAAATGAATTGCCAAGCGCTGTAATAGTAAAAAAAATAAGAGCGAGTGCTAACTTATTTGAAGAGGGCCGCATTATTGGAGCAGGCATTGTTTTTCCGAAGAAGTGATCGAGGTGCTGGTAGAAACTATCGACGGGTCGGGTACTTACCGATACACTTTACCGCCAATCACCCGCCTATCCTGTACCCGGCTAAATTCGCCGATCAAAGGGCCGATATAAGTAAGTGTAAGTGTAAGTACGAAATTCCGAGCTTAACTGTCTACCTGTCAGCGCTGCGCCCAGTTGGGATATTCCCGGTACCTGTTGTAATTACGACGATTGCACACACTTAACCGTTGTCAGGCGATGAGTCACTGTTCACAATTGGATCTATATGCGTCTTGCTATCCTTGCAATTTTAATGGGCTTTCCCTTATTGGAGGGTGCCCTGTTGTTCAAGCTTGCTTCCGGCGAACACGGCAGCGGCGTGTGGGTGCTTGCCTGGCTAGTCTTTGCCGCGATTGCTGGTGTCGTGCTGATTAAACAAGCTAGGTTCTCGCTCGTTTCGCGGCTCGCACTGGCGCTATCTCAGGGACAGTTTTCAATTTCGGCTTTGGTGGATAGCTTCCGTACCGTGATCGCCGGATTGTTGCTGATTTTCCCTGGTTTCATTTCGGATGTCATGGCACTTGCAATTTTGTTGATTCCAATCCGAGAGCCAGCCTTCGCCCGTGGCGGAGTTTCGCGCCCTCAGGCTAGACCAACACCCACCCGGCCGTGCACCGCCGGCAGCGGCAACCAAAGCGTCATCGAAGGGGAGTTTCGCCGCGATTAGAAACGTCACTTTCCGCCAACCCGGCAAGAAAGTCGCCCACAGTTGGGTAGTTCAGCGAGAAACGCAGCACGGTCTTTAGGTGTTCATTCCGGATTCGTCGTGATTCGCGCATAAACGACAACATCGCCGTCGACACTTTTGATTCCGCTTCGGCACGCAAAACCCGCGGCGGTCGCTCGAGCTTGAAGTGGTCGGCCACAAGGTCAAAGTAGTCGCCCATCTTTAGTTGGCTATCATCAACAACATTGAGCACAAGGCGCTCAAGACCAGAGCCGCCGCCCGCCAAAAATTCGTACGCACTAACCGCGACGCGCGCCAGATCACTGGCGTGGATGTGGTTACTCCATGAGTCCTCCGCAGCGATGATGGCGGGCGTTCTCGCGCGAATCCTGTCTAGCGGGAGTCGATTGAGTGCGTAGATCCCAGGGGCACGCAGAATTGCCAGCTTTACGCCGTTGTTGCGTGCCCAAACAGTCAGACGCTGTTCGGCGGCGACACGGCGTCGGCCCCGATCGGATTCTGGATTTACACCCGTACTCTCGTCGATCCACTCGCCCTTGCAGTCGCCGTAGACGCCGGTGGTGCTGATGTATACAACCTGCTCGGGCAAAACCCCCGCCGAGAGTGCCACTAGTAGATTTGCGGTACGCGGGTCGTCTGCGCCACTATTCGGCGGCGGCGCGAAGTGAAAGACGGTGGACGCCAGGCCAGCGATTGCCCCAAGCGACGCCACATCATCAAGATCACCAAGCGACGGCTGTGCACCGGCATTCTTTACGGCGGCCTGCCGGTCTGGGTTGCGGATTAGCGCCATGACCCCGTGCGACGGAGAAAGCAACCTAGCCACCCGCTCGCCGATGTCCCCAAAGCCTGCGATCAATACGGTTGGCGTGGTCCCCACTGATGCAATTCCTTTCGTCATATCGGCAAAGTATAGTAGAGGTCTTTTTTTGGCCGCGCACTCCACAGCGGCGACAACTTTCGAATCATGGCAACAGAATTCACCGTCACGCTGAAACCCTCTGGAAACACCTTCAAGGCCACATCGGATGAAACCATTCTCGATGCCGCGCTTCGCCAAGGCATCGGGCTACCGTATGGCTGCCGAAACGGCGCATGCGGATCATGCAAGGGAACCTTGCTCGCGGGCGATTTCGACTACGGCGAGTATCAGGAGCGCACCTTACGGCCCGAGGAAAAGGCCGCAGGCAAGGCGCTGTTTTGTGTCGGCAAGGCGCGTTCCGATGTGACACTGGAGATTAGGGAAATCGGCAACACAGGCGACATCCAAATTCGCACCCTGCCATGCCGCGTCGAAAGGGTAGAGAAGCCGGCGGCTGATGTCGCCATTCTTTACCTTAAACTTCCGGCGCAGGAACGCATGCAGTTTCTTGCCGGACAGTACATCGACATCCTGTTGAAGGATGGCAAGCGGCGCAGTTTTTCGATTGCGAACGCACCGCACCGTGATCAGTTTGTTGAACTCCACATCCGCCACGTACCCGATGGGCAGTTCACAAATTACGTGTTCAACGACATGCGCGACCGGGCCATTCTTCGCTTTGAAGGTCCGCTAGGCTCGTTTTTCCTGCGCGAAGATTCCGACAAACCGATCATCCTAGTTGCCGGCGGCACTGGGTTTGCGCCGATTAAGGCATTGCTTGAGCACGCATTCTTCAAACACATTGATCGCGAAATGGTGCTGTACTGGGGATGTCGTTCGCGTGCTGACTTATACATGCCAGACCTGCCTGCCGAATGGGCAAAAGCCTACCCTAACTTCACCTTTATCCCAGTGCTATCAGACGCGAAAGCAGAGGATAATTGGACAGGACGAACGGGCTTCGTGCATCAAGCGGTGCTCGACGATTTCGACAGCCTTGCCGGGTATCAGATCTACGCCTGTGGTGCGCCGCCGATGATCGATGCCGCTAAATCTTCATTTATTCAGCAAGGTCTGCCGGAAGATGAATTCTTCGCAGATTCGTTTACTTATTCAACTTAATAAAACAGATTTTTCAACATCCCCCATACAGGAGAACAGCATGGTTAAAGTCGGCGACAAAATCCCAGGCGGCGCACTCAGCGAATTCATCGCGGTTGAAACTGAAGGCTGCGCATTAGGCCCGAATACATTCCAAGTGGAAGATCTGGTCAAAGGTAAGAAGATCGTAATCTTTGGTCTTCCCGGCGCATTCACACCAACATGTTCTGCACAACACGTTCCAGGTTATCTCAAGCACTATGCGGACTTCAAAGCCAAGGGTGTTGACGAGATCTGGTGCGTTTCGGTGAATGATCCGTTTGTCATGGGTGCGTGGGCAAAAGATCAGGGCAGCGAAGGCAAGATTCGTATGTTTGGCGATGGCTCCGCAACTTGGGCGAAGGCACTTGGCCTCGAACTCGATCTTACAGCGCGTAACTTCGGCGTTCGCATGCAACGTTGCGCACTCATCGTCGACGATGGCGTGGTCAAGTTGGTCAACGTTGAAGGCCCCGGCAAATTTGAAGTATCGAATGCCGAGACACTGTTGGCTGCGGTCTAAGTCCAATATTCTAAATGACCACTCCACGCGTATTCATCGACGGCGAGCACGGCACCACGGGTCTGTTGATTCGTGACTTGTTGCTCGACCGTGGTGGCGTCGAGGTGGTCAGCATTGCGCCGGAAAAGCGTAAAGACGCGATTGAACGCAAACGTCTCTTGAACGCCGTCGACATTGCCGTGCTGTGCCTGCCTGACGACGCCGCTCGTGAATCCGTTGCAATGATCGAAAACGGCAACACCAAAGTGCTGGATGCTTCCACCGCACACCGAGTATTGCCTGATTGGACGTTTGGCTTTCCGGAAATGGACACTGGCCAGGCGCAACGCATCAAGCAATCGCGTCGTGTGGCAAACCCCGGCTGCTGGTCGACGTGTTTCATCGCTTTGGTCCGCCCGCTGGTGGAAGCAGAATTGTTGCCGGCGGATTTTCCGATATCCACTTGGGGCGTTTCCGGCTACTCAGGCGGCGGCAGACAGATGATCGAGCAGTTTGAAGCGCCTGACAATCAGACACGCTTCATCGACTATGGGCTGAAGTTAAATCACAAACATCTACCCGAGATGACCCGCTACGCGATGTTGAAACGAGCGCCGCTGTTCACACCCTCAGTTGGTAGTTTTAAGCAGGGGATGTTGCTACAGGTACCGCTCAACCTTTGGTCACTGCCCAATCGAGTGGCCGGGCCGACATTGCGTGACGCACTCGCGAACCACTTTGCGGGATCAAAGTTTGTCGATGTCAAACCGTACTCAGCGGAGCCACCGGCTGAGCTCAATCCCGAAGCGCTCAACCACACCAATCAGCTTGAGTTATTCGTCTTTGACAATCCAAAGGCGGAACAGGCGATTTTAGTGGCGAGGCTCGACAATCTGGGTAAAGGTGCCGGGCGGGCGGCGATGCAGAACATCGAGTTGATGCTTGATCTGAACTAGGCATTCTTCGGTTTGCGCTAGGCTCGGATAGTGGAAATGACTGGCGTATGGTCAGACGGCCGCTCGAGCTTGCGCGGCTCGACATCGATGACCGAGCCCTTCGTTTCCGCCGCCAAATTTTTCGTGAGCAGGATATGGTCGATGCGTAATCCCAAGTTGCGCTTGAAACCATTCATCCGGTAGTCCCACCACGTAAAGCTCTTCTCGGCTTGCTTGAATAGTCGAAAGCTATCGACCAAGCCAAGTGCAATGAGCGCCTCGAAGTGCTTGCGTTCTGGCACCGACACCAACACCTGGCCCTCCCATGCTTTGGGATCGTGCACGTCCCGATCTTCCGGTGCGATGTTGTAGTCGCCCAGCAGCGCCACATCGCCAAATTCTGCAATGGCATTTGCCATGTAGCCGCGCAGCGCGGTCAGCCACGCCATCTTGTACTGATATTTTTCAGAATCAAGCGATTGGCCGTTCACAATGTAAACGTTGACGACACGCACGCCATCAATCGTTGCCGCAATAACGCGCTTTTGTTCATCCGCATAACCCGGCATGTCCTTGGCGACGTCTTCGGGTTTACTGCGCGAAAGTATTGCCACGCCGTTGTAGGTCTTTTGGCCGTTGAAAACGGCGTGATACCCGGCATCTTCAATAGCCTCCAGCGGGAATTTTGCATCTTCGAGCTTTAATTCTTGCAGGCAGAGCACGTCGACCGGGGATGTCTTCAACCACTCCAGAACATGAGGCAAACGGACATTTAGCGAATTGATGTTCCATGTAGCGAGTTTCATTGTTGTCATTCCCGTGCAGGCGGGAATCCAAGTTTGTGATTAACCGGTTGATGACCAAGATTAGGCTTCCGCCTTCGCGGGAGCGGCAGCCGTCGTGCGCTGTGCACCATTTGCATCTAACAAGTTTCGTTAAGCGGCCAACTTCATGCCGTTGTGGCGTAGCAGATGTTCGATTTCGGGCTTGCGCCCACGAAACGCGATGAAAGATTCCATTGCAGGTCGGCTGCCACCACGGGCCAACACCTCACGGCGGAACTTCGCCCCCGTCTCTTGATTAAGCACACCACTTTCCTCAAAGGCAGCGTATGCATCAGCCGACAACACCTCGGCCCATTTGTAGCTGTAATAACCGGCGGCATACCCGCCACCAAAGATATGGCCGAAGGCGTGTGGCATCCGGTTAAAGCTTGGATACTGCACTACCGCGACTTGCTCGCGGACGCGTTGCACCAGCGCCATGATGTCCTCGCGTGTCGGATCAAAGTCAGTATGCGACTGCATATCAAGCAGTGCAAATTCAATCTGCCGCAGAAACTGCATCCCCGCCTGGAAGTTCTTCGCCGCGATCATCTTGTCAAACAACGATCGTGGCAACGGTTCGCCCGTCTCAACATGCGCCGTCATGTGGCGCAGCACATCCCATTCCCAGCAAAAATTTTCCATGAATTGTGACGGCAGCTCGACCGCATCCCACTCCACGCCGTTGATGCCCGACACGCCCAACTCGTCGACCTCAGTCAGCAGCTGATGCAACCCGTGACCAAATTCGTGGAACAACGTGATGACATCATCGTGTGTGAACAACGCCGGCCGCTGTTGATCACCACGGCCAACGGGTGCCGGGAAGTTACAGGTCATAAACGCAACCGGATGCTGTAACTTTCCATGCGCCCGACGTCGATTGATCGCGTCGTCCATCCATGCGCCACCGCGTTTGTTCTCGCGCGCATACAGGTCAAAATAAAACTGGCCGATCAGCGCGCCATCTTTGTCGCGAACATCATAGAACTGTACGTCGGTGTGCCACGTCTCCGCCGTAGATTTTGCGAACGTGATGCCGTAGATCGACTCTACGACTCTAAACAGGCCGGCGATGACTTTGCTCTCCGGGAAGTACTGCTTAACGTCATTATCTGAAAACGCGTATCGCTGCTGTCGAAGTTTTTCAGAAACGTATCCAACATCCCAAGCATTGACTTCGGCCATATTGAGCTGCTCATGTGCGAACGTATTTAACTCTCGCCAGTCTTGCTCGGCAAATGGTCGTGACTTCGTCGCCATCTCGTTCAAGAAATTGACGACGTCACCCGGTGTTTCTGCCATCTTTGCGGACAGTGAGACTTCAGCGTAGTTCTTGTAGCCCAGCAAAGAGGCAGACTCTTTGCGTAGCTCGAGAATGCGTTTGATCACCGCACTGTTGTCCCACTCGATTTTTGCGCCAAGCTCAGATGCTCTTGTGACATAGGCGCGGTACATCAGCTCCCGCAGCGGCTGATGGTCGGCGTACTGCATCACCGGCATGTAAGACGGTGCCTGCAATGTGAACTTCCAACCGGCCTGACCATCGGCTTTGGCAGATTCGCTTGCCGCTTGGATTACATCTGCGGGGAGCCCCGCCAACTCGGATTGGTCAACGACTACATTTCCAAACGCATTCGTTGCATCCAGCACGTTATCGTTGAACTTCGACATCAGCGTCGAGAGCTCTTCTTGAATAGCTTGGAACTTCGCTTTCTTTTCCGCACTCAACTCAGCGCCACCTAAGCGAAAGTCACGAATCTCGTTGTCGAGGGCTCGAATTTGCGCCGCGGTGAGGTCACCCCCAAAATCGCCGACCGGCGTGCCGTTTGCGGCAAATGTGTCTGAAGATGTCCGTATTTGCTTGTACTTTGTGAACAGCGCCTCGTTCTGCGAAAGCTGTGTCCAGAACTGTGTGATGGTCGGCAACATGCCGTTGTACGCATCACGCAGCGCCGGAGAGTTCACCACCGCGTTTAGATGCCCCACCACGCCCCAAGCGCGTCCCAACTTCTCCGTGACATCGTCAATCGGTGTCACCACGTTGGCCCAGGTGGGCGCTTCATTCGCAGCGGTGACTTGCCCCACCACCCGTTCTGCATCTGCGATTAACTCGTCGATGGCGGGCTTCACAAGTTCGGGGGAAAAAGAATGAAATTTGGGCAGTCCTGCAAAATCAAGAAGTGAATTCATCGCGCGCCCATCCAATGCGTTATGGTGTGAATCGAAAAAACTAGGGAGCGACTTATGCTGTGTAAACGATGCGCCCTGCACAAATTGTATGCGTAACCTTGCCCTGCATTTCACGGGCCAGATATGGTGTGTTCTTCCCCTGCGAGACCAGGGTTTCACGGGTGACGGCCCAAAATGCGCGCGGATCGAAAATACAAACGTCAGCTGGCGCTCCTGCAATAAATCGCCCTTGAGACTTACCGAGTACCTCTGCGGCATTGACGGTGATTCGCGCGAGTGCAGTAGCCACTGGCACATTTGCGTGTGCCGCCCATTTCAGCGTTAGCGGCAGCAGCATTTCTAGGCCAGAGGCACCGGGTGTGGCTTCGCCTAACGGCACATTTTTTTCGTCTTCGTCGGTCGGCGTGTGATCCGAGCAAATGGCGTTGATTGTTCCGTCGATCACACCAGCAGACAATGCATCCCGATCCGAGGGCGAACGCAGCGGTGGGGAAAAACGATACTGCGAATCAAAGTAACCAATATCGCGATCGGTGAGCAGCAGGTGGTGGATACCCACGTCGGCTGTCAGCGGCAAACCTTCGGCCTTTGCACGGCGGACCAGCTCGACGCCCGCTGAGGAAGAAAGGCGCGCCAGATGGACCCGCGCTCTGGTCTCGCGCATCAGGGTTGTGATGGTGGCAATTGCAACCGTTTCTGCACTAGACGGAATACCCGCAAGACCTAACCGCGATGCAACTTCCCCATCATGCGCAATACCGCCACGCGCGAGAAATGCATCCTCGGGCCGTAGCCAGATGGTGAAACCATAAGTTGCAGCGTACTGCATCGCGCGATACAACACACTCGTATCAACAATCGGTCGATCCGCTTGAAAGAAACCGATGCAGCCAGCCTCGGCTAGCTCGAGCATTTCGGCTAATTTTTCCCCCTTCAGACCCGCCGTCAACGCACCAAGCGGGTAAATGCGGGCTTGATTCAGCGTCCAGCCACGACGCTTCAGCATTTCCACCAAGCCCGGCTCATCAAGCACCGGCTCGGTGTCGGGCGGGCACACGAGCGAAGTGACCCCTCCGGCTGAAGCCGCCATGAGTTCTGACTCGAGTGTTGCCTTATGTTCATAACCAGGCTCTCTGAGGCGCGCGCACAAATCAACCAAGCCCGGGGCGACGACCTTGCCCGCAGCATCGATGACTTTATCGGCCACAAAACCACTCGGCGCTTCGTTGCCCACTGAAGAAACAATGGCGTCCTCAATGTACAAATTGACGTGTTCATCACGAGCGTTGATACCAATGGAGGGATCAATCAGGCGTCCATTTCGAATCTCTAGTTTCATGCGGCCTCTCCCCGGCCGGCACCGACCATCGACATCACTGCCATCCGCACCGCGATGCCAAACGTGACCTGCGGCAGTATCACCGCCTGCCTGCCATCCGCAATCGTGGATTCAATCTCGACCCCACGATTCATTGGACCAGGGTGCATCACAATCGCATCGGGCTTGGCGCGTGCGAGTTTTTCTGCGGTCAACCCATAACTCTTGAAAAACTCCTGTGCGCTGGGCAGCAGCGGGCCTTCCATACGTTCGTTTTGCAAGCGCAACATCATCACCACGTCGCAGCCCTCGATGCCGCGCATCATGTCGTGATGCACTGACACACCCATCCGCTCACATTCGGTTGGGATTAGTGTTTTCGGTCCGATCACCCTGACATCGGGGCAGCCGAGTGTGGTTAGCGCATGAATTCCCGAGCGCGCAACCCGCGAATGCAGGATATCGCCGACGATGGCAACGCTTAAATTGTGAAAGGACTTTTTGTAGTGCCGGATCGTATACATATCGAGCAGGCCCTGCGTCGGGTGGGCGTGGCGCCCGTCCCCGGCGTTAATGACGGCCACGTTCGGCCGGACTGCGTTGACATGCTTAGCGATTAAGTGCGCCGCGCCTGACTGTGCATGTCGCACGACGAACATGTCTGCATCCATCGCGATCAGGTTATCGATCGTGTCAACCAGCGACTCACCCTTGGAAGTTGACGATGCGTTGATGTTTAGGTTGATCACATCGGCGGATAACCGCTTCGCGGCGATCTCAAAAGTGGTTCGGGTGCGCGTGGAATTTTCAAAAAACAGATTGAAGACCGATTTGCCACGCAACAGTGGCACCTTTTTCACCTCGCGATCACCAACGGAGACAAACTGATCGGCGGTATCGAGAATGTTTTCGATGATGGCCTTGGGCAGACCCTCTGTGGTGAGTAGGTGTCTGAGTCTTTTGTCAGGCGTCAGTTGGGGATTCACAGTCAACATCCGGTTTACCTTGTCTTTCAACCTTCAAGAATTTCGAATCGCAGCGCACCACCCGTATTGGTGAGTTCGAGTTTCTGCGAGCCCGCCAGCGGCATTGTGATCGCAATGTAATCCGCCTGCACTGGCAGCTCACGCCCACCGCGATCGACCAGCACCGCGAGCTTCACGCTGGCTGGTCGCCCAAAATCAAACAGCTCGTTAAGAGCGGCGCGGATCGTGCGCCCGGATTGAAGCACATCATCGACCAGCAGAATATGTTGGCCGTTAACATCAAAGCCAAATTTCGTCTTGTTCTTCTGCGGATGTAAACCGCGGGTTGCGTAATCGTCGCGGTGCAACGTGACCGCGACGCGACCAACTCGCGTGGCACCGATCTTGGCGGCGAGTTTATCCGCCACCCAAACACCACCCGTATGGATACCAACGACACCAATATCTGGCGCGGTATCACCGATTTTTTCGGCCAGTACGGTGATCAGCTGTTCCGCATCAAGTTGCATGGTTTGTGTTTCCCTGCGCCTGCAGTGCATATTCGTTCAGCCACGATTGCAAAATGACCGCCGCGGCAAACGCGTCGAGCTTGTCCTTTTGCTCGCGGCCGGTAATGCCCCGCTCAACCAGCTGCCGTGAGGCCTCGGTAGAGCTTAGCGTTTCGTCCACGTAGACCACAGGTCGCTTGAAATTTTCTTGCAACCGATTGCCGAATTTTTTTGCCAGGTGCGCAATCTCGTGCAGCTGGTCGTCCGCGTGGCGCGGCTGTCCGACGACAAACTGATCCGGCTGCCATTCATTAAAGAGTTTTGCGATCGCCGCAAGCCGATCGACATTTGATGCGGCGTGGATAGTGGTCAATGGTGCGGCTAAGCCAATGCTCACGTTGCCGGTTGCGACACCAATACGCCTCTCGCCAAAATCAAAACCCATGACTGTGGAATGCTCTGTCAACCCTGACTTAATTCCCAACTGCGCAGCGCTGCTCAAGCGTGCCCCACCGTATCCGACAACATCGCCGGATGGAACCCCAGCTTTTGCATTGCCGCCAGCAGCTTGTCTTCGGGGGGAAGGTCGAAAATCAAATTTGCATCCGCCTCAACCGTCAGCCAGCCGTTTCGCTTAATTTCTTCTTCAAGCTGGCCCGGCGACCATCCCGCGTACCCTAACGTCACGAGCACGCGGTTGGGGCCTTCGCCGCGGGCGATGGCTTCCAAGATATCCTTCGACGTCGTCATGCCGATATCCTCATCAATCTTCAGGGTCGAGTTCCAGTCACCCAGCGGTTGATGCAGGACAAAACCACATTCGACTTTCACAGGGCCGCCGAAATGGACCGCGTCGTATTTCACGGCGTCATCTTCGAGGGCAATATTGACCTGCTCAAATAGGTGGCCGACCGTGATATCGATCGGCTTATTAATGACCAACCCAATCGCACCTTTGTCCGAATGCTCACAGATGTAAGTCAGCGTTTTGGAAAAATGCGGGTCAGCCATGCCGGGCATGGCGATCAAAAAATGGTTGGTCAAATTGATGGTTTCCATCAAAATGAAATTTTACGTGAATCCCCCCCTGCGCGCCAGCGTTTTGGCGCATTGATGACAAGAAATCTCCTATGAAAAGTGTCTTGTTCTGGTTTCGGCGCGATCTGCGCGTAGCTGACAACGCGGGGCTTTATCACGCGCTTGAATCTGGTGGGCGTGTTTACTGCACGTTTATCTTTGACCGCGACATCTTGGACAAACTACCATCCAAGGCGGATCGGCGGGTCGAATTTATTTGGGAGTCGTTGCAAGAAGTTCACCAACAGCTCGTCGCCAATGGTGGCGGGCTCATCGTACGTCACGCGTCGGCCAAGAGCGAAATTCCCAAGCTTGCCGCAGAGCTTGGCGTGAATGCGGTGTATACCAACGAGGACTACGAGCCGGCGGCGATCGCGCGTGATCGCGGAGTTGCCGTGGAACTCAACAAACATTCCATCGGCTTTGAAGCGTTTAAGGACACGGTGGTTTTTGAAAAGAGCGAAGTTCTGACGTTGGCGGGAAAGCCGTTTAGCGTGTTCACACCCTACAAAAATGCCTGGCTGAAAAAGCTTAGTGCTGCGGATCTCAAGCCTTTTCCCAGCGAGCAGCTCCTCGACCGGTTAGCACCTGTCGACTCTCCCGCCGCCATGCCCTCATTGGCATCGATGGGTTTCGAGACGACTAACATCAAATCGATACTGACATGCGGCATGTCGGGTGCCGCGCAACTTAGGGACGACTTCATTAACCGTATCGCGGACTACAAAGATGCCCGCGACTTTCCAGCGGTCAAAGGCGTCTCGTATCTGAGTACACATAATCGCTTTGGCACCATTTCCATCCGCGAGCTGGCGACGGTCGCGCACGCAGAAACGGTGCGCCGCAAGAACATCGGCGCGGAGACATGGCTCGCAGAGCTCATTTGGCGCGACTTCTATTTTCAGATCCTCTGGCATTCACCACACGCGGCTGTCAGCGCCTACAAGCCTGAATATGCTCAGCTCGCATGGCAAAACGACCAAGAACTGTTCGCCGCGTGGTGCGAAGCGCGTACCGGGTATCCGATTATTGACGCGGCCATGCGCCAGCTCAACCAAACCGGTTATATGCACAATCGGCTGCGAATGATCGTGGCAAGCTTCTTGACCAAGGATTTGTTGATCGATTGGCGCTGGGGCGAAAAATACTTCGCTGACAACCTCAACGACTTTGACCTTTCGGCAAACAACGGCGGCTGGCAGTGGGCGGCTTCGACGGGTTGTGATGCGCAGCCTTACTTTCGGATATTCAACCCGATCACACAGAGTGAGCGGTTTGATCCAAAGGGTAAGTTCATCCGTCGCTACATTCCCGAGCTTTCCAACCTGCCGGATAAATTTATCCACGCACCTTGGACCTTGCCCCCGCTGGACGCACAAACGACCAACTTTGTAGTGGGTCGCGACTACCCAGCGCCGATTGTCGATCACGCGGTTCAACGCGATAAAGCGCTTGCCATATACAAGGCGGCGCGGCAGGACAATTAGAGCGGCTCTCCCGCGCCAGCGGGTGCTTCTGAACAGCCCTGTTGTGTGCGTCTTTGTTACTAATTTTCCGCCCACACCGAACTAGCCCTCCAAGTTGGCGTCTACCAACGGGATGCCAAGTTCCGAACACATCATCAGAAGTTTTGTCCTTTTCCCTCAGCACCACTTTCAGGTCGACCTTAGATGCCTCACGAAATAAACCTGATCAGCACGATCGCCGTAGGCTTTGGCTTCGCCATGGTGCTTGGCTACATGGCGGCGAGGCTCAAGGTTCCCCCGCTGGTCGGCTACCTGATCGCCGGAATACTCATCGGCCCGCACACCCCCGGATTCACGGCGGATGTTGGATTGGCGACACAACTCGCCGAAATCGGCGTGATGTTGTTGATGTTCGGCGTGGGTCTCCACTTCTCGCTGGGCGACCTGATGTCGGTGAAGCGCATCGCTGTTCCCGGCGCGATCGTGCAGATGTTCGTGGCCACCGCGCTCGGTGCGGGTATTGCACTGTGGTGGGGTTGGACAACCGGCGCGGCGGTGGTCTTCGGTATCGCGTTGTCGGTCGCTAGTACAGTAGTTTTACTAAAGGCGCTGGAAACTCGGGGACAACTCGAGTCTGGCAACGGGCGAATCGCCGTTGGTTGGCTGGTCGTTGAAGACCTCGCGATGGTGATTGTGTTGGTGATGCTGCCGCCGCTGGCGTTTTTGCTCGGCGGCCAGGCACCAACCATCGCCTCGACCGCTGCCGGTGATGTGTCAAACATTGGCAGGGTGCTCGGTGTTACGCTACTTAAAGTTGCGGCGTTTGTGGGGCTAATGTTGGTGGTCGGGCGCAAGCTGTTTCCACGCATTCTGTGGGCAGTCGCGGCGGTTGGTTCACGCGAGTTATTCACCTTATGCGTGATTGCCGCCGCGCTGGGTATCGCCTTCGGTGCGGCGGCGCTATTCGGTGTGTCGTTTGCCCTGGGCGCTTTTTTCGCGGGCATGGTGCTGCGTGAGTCCCCCCTCAGTCACCGCGCAGCGGAAGAATCGCTACCGTTGCGAGACGCATTCTCCGTGCTGTTTTTTGTGTCTGTCGGCATGTTGTTTGATTGGCGGATTCTGATCGAACACCCCGTTAAAGTGATCGGCGTGGTCGCCATCATCATGATTGGCAAGACCATTGCCGCAATCGCCCTTGTGTTGTTGCTGCGATATCCGCTCAACACCGCCCTCACGGTCGGCGTCAGCCTGGCCCAGATCGGCGAGTTTTCATTCATCTTGATTGGCCTCGCGGTGACATTGCAGATTGTCCCGACAGAAGCGCAAAGTCTGGTGCTCGCCGGCGCGCTCATTTCGATTGCGTGTAATTCGCTGTTGTTTGCCGCCATTGAACCAGCCCAAGCGTGGATCCGCGCGCGGTCTTTCCTGGCTCGCCGCCTCGACCGCCCGGCGGACCCGCTGGCCGCTCTGCCGATGGAGACCCCGCACTCGCATTTGAGCGGGCAGGTAGTCATCGTCGGTTACGGGAGGGTAGGTCGCCGAATTGGCAAGACGCTCGCGGCAAACGGGATTTTCTTTGTCGTGGTCGAGCAACAGCGCGAAGTGGTTGAGGCGTTGCGCGCTCAGGGCATTGACGCGGTGAGCGGCGACGCCAACGAGCCGTTGTCGTTGGTACAGGCGCATGTGGCACGCGCGGCGGCGCTGGTGATTGCCACACCAGACATACTACAGGCCCGCAAGATGGTCGAAACCGCACGGACGCTGAATCCGAACATTGAGATTGTGATTCGCGTTGACGCCGGTGCCCGCAGCGATGAAGAGGCAAACTTGCTCGAACGCGAAGGTGCGGGCACCGTATTTGTCGCTGAGCGAGAGCTGGGCAACAGAATGGCGGAACACTTGATCACCCATCTCAAGGCCAAGCAGACATAGTGCTGTTTGTTGCGCTCTGCACTACCGCCTTAATCCTTGTACCATGATCGTTATGGGTCATTCTTTTTTTGCGGGTCACTTTTTAGGGCAACTATGGCGTCTACCTCCGGCAATGAAATTCAGAACATGGCCTTGTTCTGCGACTTTGAAAACGTCGCGCTCGGTGTGCGCGACGCCAAATACGCGGAGTTCGATATCCGCAAGGTTCTCGAACGCCTGCTGGTGAAAGGCGACATCGTCGTCAAGAAAGCTTATTGCGATTGGGAGCGCTACAAGGACTTCAAACGCAGCATGCATGAGGCTGCTTTTGAACTCATCGAAATTCCCCACGTGCGCCAGTCAGGCAAGAACTCCGCGGATATTCGTATGGTCGTCGACGCACTCGATCTTTGTTACACCAAGGCGCACGTGGATGCGTTTGTGATCATTAGCGGAGACTCGGATTTCTCGCCGCTGGTCAGCAAACTTCGCGAAAACAACAAGATCGTGATCGGCGTCGGTGTTCGCAGCTCGACTTCCGATTTGCTGGTGGGAAACTGCGACGAGTTCATCTTTTACGACGACCTGGTGAAGGCGGAGGAGGCACGCAAAAAAGCCTCTGCCAAAAAAGTGGGGGAGGCGAACGCGAAGAAGCAGCAAGCCAAACGCTCACCGGACAAAAAAGCATCGGCAGATGAGCCTTCTGTACAAGATGCAACAGATGATGCGCGCAGTCTGGAGGCAATCGAATTAGTAGTCGACACCGTCGAAGCGTTGATGAGCGAAAAAGACTTGGATGCGGTTCACGCGTCAAACGTAAAGCTCGCGCTGAAGCGTCGTCGTCCTGACTTCGTCGAATCCGCTTTTGGTTACAAAGCGTTTGGCAAAATTTTGGAAGACGCGGAGAAACGCGGCCTGCTCGAAATACACAAGCAGGGCCAAGCCATGACGGTTTGTTTGCCGCGCTCGCAGTAAGCAAATTCTGCACAAACTCGCCTATTGGCGGGCATTTCCAGCATTTTTTGCCTGAAACTGCCCGTCCCTATTGCACTTTTGTGTTCTGGCCGAACAATCTTGGCACGACGAGGATCGCCACCACAACCGAGCATAACTGCGCCGCAATGAACCACGGCGCGTCAGCCGGCCGAATGCCGGCAAACGATTCTGTGAGTGAACGTGCAAGTGTGACCGCAGGATTGGCAAACGACGTCGAAGCGGTAAACCAATACGCCGCAGTAATGTAGCAGCCGACTGCATAGGCAATCGCTTCTTTGCGATGTTTCGCCACGCTGGCGATCACCACCAGAAGACCAAGGGTTGCGACAAATTCTGAAAACATCTGCGCTCCGCCACTGCGTACTTTGGTCGAGATTTGCAACACGTCAACAGCGAACATGAGGTGCGCCGACCAAACACCGACCACTGCGCCGGCAACTTGTGCAACCAGATACGCCGGGACCTCGCGCCATGGTAAAGCGCGATTCGCGGCGTCCATCAGTGTGACAACGGGATTGAAATGCGACGACACCGGGCCGAAGGTCAGGATCAATGCAACAAGACCGGCTCCGGTAGCGATGGTGTTTGCCAGTAATGCGATTGCAACATTGCCGCCCGAGAGTCGCTCGGCCATGATGCCGGAACCCACCACGATGGCGAGCAGAAACGCGGTGCCAAGCGCCTCGGCAGCAAGGCGCTGTGGAAGTGAAGATGCCATCAGGCTGTGGTTGTTTCGTTGGTACCTGCGGTTGCGGCATCAACGTGAATTTTCTTCAGCGCGTTGGCCAAGGCCAAGTGCTCCAATTTGTCGATGGGCAGGCTAACCAAGAATTGGATGCGGTGTTTGATCGACTGAAAGACCCGTTCGAAGGCAACGCGTTTGGCTTGGTCGTCGCCTTCTGTATCTGACGGGTCTGGGAAGCCCCAATGCGCGGTTGCAGGATGACCGATCCAGACGGGGCAGACCTCTCCCGCTGCGTTGTCGCACACGGTAATGATGATGTCCATCTCTGGCCCGCCGACTACCGCAAAGTCCTCCCACGACTTTGACTTGAATTGGCTGCGGTCGAAGCCGAGTTTTTCGACTTGCTCCAGCGCGAACGGATTAGGTGAGGACTTCGGATGGCTGCCGGCGCTGAATGCGCGGAAGCGACCTGCGCCCATTTTGTTCAAAATCGCTTCGGCCATCACCGAGCGCGCGGAGTTGTGGGTACAGAGAAATAGAACGTTAAAGAAACGATCAGCCACAGCAAGCTCCCTTGGTTGATTTGGCAGAAATCGTTGGCATGGCGACCTTCATAACCCGAGTAGCGGGCGCGCAGCACGCGGCGGCGTCTGCCTGCACCTCAGTTGCAGTCGTAGCTTGCGCATCTACGTTTCCATTGAAGGTGGGAATCGTGCCAAGTGTGTGAAAACTTTCCCATGCGATGCCGGAAGGATCGGTCACCCAGTATTTGTCCGACTTTGCATAGCAACAACTTGCGCCCTCTTCCAGCACGATTGCCGCATCAGCCGTCTGTAGCCGGGCGTGGATGCCCTCCAGCTCTTCCGCGCTGTCTGCCTGGAACCCAAGATGGTTTACTCCGATGGCGTTGCCGCGTGCTGAGATGGCGAAGTTCAGGTGCGGATCGTCCAGCATCCACTTTGCATAGTCTTCCTTTTCCACTGTTGGCGGCGCACCAAACAGGGCCGCATAGAACTTTGTGGAAGCGCCAAGGTCATCAACAGCGATGTGAACGTGAAATCGTTTCATTCGGTTTTCCTTTTGGTTAAGTTCGCTGGTAGTGCCGTTTTGCCCGCGTTGGTTTACAAGCCACGGTGGTGGCGCAAGTCGCCCCGGCGCAACAGTTTTCGGTCAAGTAGCCAATCAACGCATCCATTGCGGGAAAATTTGCGGAATAGATGATCGCGCGACCGTTTGGGGCGGCGACAATCAGCCCCGAGTTGGACAGCTCTTTTAAATGAAAAGACAGCGTTGCATTCGCCAGTGATAAACGTTCTGCGATTGCGCCGACTTGTAATCCTTCCGGCCCGGTTTCGACTAACAGTCGGAATATCGCTAGTCGCGTTTCTTGTGAAAGCGCCGCCAGCGCTGAGAGGGCTTGTTTGGTATTTGCTGTCATTTCCATATTTCTAGTTTTATCGAAATAACATAACTTGTCAAGCCCCACCACCAATTCATCTGCCGCAAGTACTCGCGCCGCAATCTTTGCGCCTGCAATTTGGTCGTTGAGGCAACACATCTAGTTGCGTCAATAATGCGTATCCTCCAACGATCAGTCCTCCCACACCCCAAAGACTCCCAAAGACTCCCAATGACTTTCAAACCTTTGAGTTTTATTCGCGCACTTCTTGCCGCCTCGTCACTCACCATTTTTTCGTTCGGCGTCGCCGCACAATCGCAGAAGCCGCTCGAATTTGGCGTGGGTTTGTTCCAGCCTGACAAGGAAAAGAACGACGCCACCTATAAGCCGCTTGCCGAATACCTATCCAAAAAGCTTGGGCGCGAAGTGAAGCTGCGGACGGTGGATACATGGGAAGGTCTGGCGAAATCGCTGGCCTCCGGGGAAACGGATATGGCGCTGATGGGCCCCTGGGGTTACGTGTTGGCCAATCACAATGCTGGGGCCGAGGTGGTATCGACCATCCTCTACCAGGGCAAGCCAGAGTATTTCGCCATCATGATCACGAACCCCAAGAGCGGCATCAGCAAGATTGAAGACCTCAAAGGCAAAACATTTGCCTTTGGTGATAAAGGGTCGACTTCCGGTTTTCTGATTCCGTCGCATGAGTTCTTCAAGCGTGGGATTGAGCCAGAGAAGTTTTTTTCCAAAGTGATCAACACTAAACACCAAGCAATTGAGACTCAAGTCACGCGAGGCGATCTCGACGCCGGCGCCGACTACAACCGTAATCGTGACGCGATGATCGAGCAGGGGTTGATCAAAGCCGCAGACTCAAAAATCATTTGGACTTCGGCACCATTACCAAATGATGCGTTTGCCGTTTCCGCCGCTCTGGCGAAAGATAGGGCGTTCACCGCGAAGTTAGCCGCGGCTCTGGAAGAAATTGGCGGAGTGATGAAGTCGCAGCCAAACCTTTTGCCAAACAACTACACGGGTTTTGTCAGTAAGGACAACAAGTACTACGCGCCGATCAAGGACGCAGCCTTGGCGCTGGGTTGGTTGCAACCGAAAAAGTAGAATCGCACCATCGAAGCCCATACGCTGTTCACAACGAGGATCAACTGATGTCGGTAGCCGGTGAAACCAAGGTGTCGATTGTGACAACTACAACTGCGCGAAGCGGCAGTGCGTCCACCCGCCCAGTGGCTGCGGTTTCAGCTTCTTTAGCAACACGGCACGCGCGCTTTTCATCGCGTTGGTCCGCAACACTTCTCGCACTTTATGCTTTGCTCATCGCTGCGTGTGTGGCCAGCCTGATCCAGGCGGGTGACTTTTCGTTTGGCCGCAAACCCTGGGAGAATCTGAAATCAACCGCACAAGAGTTGTCGGTGCCCTCGTTTGTCAATGTTTGGTTTGGCAACGCCGCACTCGAGTTTCGTAACGACGAAGGCCGACTGCTTCGTACCGAAAATCAGCGGGAGACTGAGACAAAGTATTTGGCGGGTGTTGGCCGCGCGATATGGACAACGTTTCAAATCGCCACTCTCGGCACGCTGCTGGCAGCACTACTCGGTGCCCCACTCGGGACTCTCGCCGCTAAAAACATGCGCGCTCCTGCACCGATTGCATGGGCGGCACGTCGCATCCTCGATGTCAGTCGATCAATTCACACACTGGTTTTCGGCCTGCTGTTGGTTGGGGTGATCGGCCTCGGCCCGATGGCAGGTGTACTCGCCATCGCACTACACTCGATGGGAACTTGTGGAAAGTTGTTCGGTGAGGCCATTGAAGCACTGGATATGCGTGGCGTGGAAGCCATCCGCGCCACCGGCGCGACGCCACTCCAGGTGCTCATTTTTGGCGTCTGGCCGGCCCTAATGCCGTCCTTTGCTTCCAACCACCTCTACTTGTGGGAGTACAACATCCGCGACTCCACCGTGCTCGGACTGATCGGTGCCGGTGGCCTTGGGCTGCTGGTATCCGAAGCGGTATCACTATTCCAGTGGGGTCGCCTGTCCACACTTTTGATTGCAATCGTTGTTATGGTGATCGCCTTTGACGCGCTGTCGCGGCGCATTCGGCAGGCACTTGTTTAGGCAAACCCAAGCACATATGGGAATCTTGGAGCAAATACCTTTCAAAACGCCCGCCAGTAGACGACTTTTCGATTTTCTCGGAGCTTCTGGCCGTTGTTTGCGCCAGGTAGCACCCTTCGCCTAAGACTTTGTCGCTGGGGGTGGCGGTTCCCAAAGCTCCAGTTTGTTACCGTCGGGATCAACGACCCAACCGAATTTGCCATATTCGGATTCGTCGACCTTATCCATGACCTGGCAACCTTCCTCGCGCAACTGCTTCAGTAGCGCGTGAAGATCCTCGACGCGATAGTTGATCATGAACGACGCGGTACTCGGTTCAAAGTAGGACGTGTCATGTGCAAACGGGCTCCACACCACCACTGCATTGGGGTTGGTCTTGAGTTGCTCATCTAACCCAAACGCGACGCCGCCCCACTCGGCGACTTCCAGCCCAAGATGGTCTCGGTACCGAGCCTGCAACCGCTTAGGATCCGGGCTCTTGAAAAAAA
>Ga0315906_10001694_pt1 | contig 32254 bp, 22 predicted proteins | sample LakEriMetagenome_4_FD_203526 | JGI IMG/M metagenome (GOLD analysis project Ga0315906, IMG submission 203526) | Freshwater fungal communities from buoy surface, Lake Erie, Ohio, United States - Buoy 2 MA122 | ecosystem: Environmental > Aquatic > Freshwater > Lake > Lake biofilm | place: USA... | reverse complement strand
CATGCCACGGTCGTTCAATCCTCACGGAGGTAAAACCATCGACTGGAGAGCCGTGTGCGGGAGATCCGCCAGCACGGTTCGGAGGGAGGGGGGCCCGAACGATCGGGCCTCCCTACCCCTATCGTGGCCCGCCCCGCGGCCACCACCGCGTCGCCGTCACCGCGGGCCAAGCTGCCGGCGAGCGTGTGGGCCCGGGACGGTCATTGCTTGTCGGCGGTGATCCCGGGAAAGTCGTCGGTGCGAAACGGCGTCAGGGGCAGTCCGGCCCCCGAGTACATGTTGCAGATCGGGTTGTCGGCCCAGGCGTAGCGGACGGCAATCGGCTCGGGCACGGCGTCGCTCCAGACCTCGATGCGGCCGTCCTTGGCGATCGCCGCCTTCGCCGGCACGAACTTTTTGTCGGCCCCGGCGATCGTGAACCCGACCGGCTCGGCGACGTCGAACGGCCGCCAGCCCCCGGTCACGTGGTCGAACGTGAGCGCGAGCTTGTGGTCCGCTTTTTCCATCGATCTGTAGAGCGGGCTCTGGCAGACGATGCCGGGCACCTTGTAGGTCTCGGCGAGCGCCCAGCGGGCCAGCCGCCTGGCGACGCCCTGCTTGTTCTTGGGGTGGATGTCCTTGCCCTCCCCGAGATCGATGCTCACGGCCTGGCCCCCGTTGGGCACGGCCTTCATCGTCATGGTCTGTGACTCGCGGAGTTCGGCCCAGTCGCTCTCCCCAGGCTCGGTCCGCTCGGCCCTGAAGTCGGCGAGCTGAACCCAGTAGAAGGCGAAGTCGCCCAGGCCCCACTCCCGCCGCCACGACGTGATCAAGAGCGGGAACAATTCCCGGTACTGGTGGGCCCGCCCCGCGTTCGTCTCGCCCTGGTACCAGACCACCCCTTGGATGCCGTAGCCGATCGCGGGCGCGAGCACGCCGGCGTAGATGTTCCCGGGCCGCTGATTGCCCTGCATCTGCTTGGCGTCGGGCTGCGCTGCCGCCTCCGCCGTCGCCCACCGCTCGTGGATCGCCTTGAGGCGGGGGTGGGCGGCAAGGGTCTCACGATTCACCCACGCCTCGGCGGCGCTGCCGCCCCAGGCATTGTCGATCAGGCCGATGGGCACTCCGAGCGTCTCGTGCAGCTGCCGGCCGAAGCAGTAGCCCACGGCGGAGAAGTCGGCGACCGTCTCCGGCGTGCAGGCCTGCCACCTGCCGTTGAAGTTCCATTGCCGCTCCTGCGTGCCGACCTGCGGCACGGAGATGAGACGGATGTTCGGGAAATTCGCCGCCGCCCTCTCGAGGTCTGGGTCGGCGGACTGGTTCACGCTCCATTGCATGTTCGACTGGCCGGAGCAGACCCAGACCTCGCCGATGAGCACGTCGGTGAAGGTCACGGTGTTCTTGCCCTTCACGGCCAGCGTGTGGGGGCCGCCGTATTCGGCGATGGGATCGAGGAACACCTGCCATGCGCCGTCGGCTCCGGCCTTCGTGGCGTGCGTCTGGGCCGCGAGCGTGACGGCCACCTCTTCGCCGGGATCGGCCCGGCCCCAGATCTTGTTCTTGATCCCCCGCTGGAGCACCATGTGATCGCCGAACATGTTGTTGAGCGCGACGTCAGCCCGCGCCGGCGCGACAAGGCACAGGCAGGCGACGGCGAGGGCCGAGAGCGGCCGCGACAGGGCGGGCATGACGCAGGTCTCCGAGGGCGGTCCGTGAACGACACGCGACAAGAATACCCGGCATCGAAAGGCGTGCGAACCCCGCTCTCCGCCAGCTGCCGGCCCATTTCGCTCCGACGGCAGTCGCAGCATGTGGATCCTGCGCCGCATGCCGCAGCCGCGGCAGTGAGGACATGGGGCCGGGGCTTTCGTGGCGGAGACCGCGGGGCCGCTGGTTGTTTCGCCAGCCATCCGCGGCCATGAGCTCGACCCGGCGGCCGCACCGGCTCGTCAGCGGGGCTCGAGCAATCCGTTCAGCGTCTCCTCGGCGGTCGATCGCACGACCTCGTCGACGCGGCTCCTCGCCTGCTCTTGGTCGATCCGGATCACATCCAGAACCACGTGCGCCTTCGTCTCATCGACTACATTTGTCATGGCAATCCTCTGGTGTTTGATGGGGATCTCCGACCGGATCTCCCCGCCACCAACTTTGGACTGCCTGTTTGAATCGGGCGTCACTCGCACCTCTCGCTTGTCCCCCCAAGAGGCAGACTGGCTAAACTACGGGGCGAGATGTGCGAGTCACGCTCTTTTGAATCGTCGCATAGTTGAGCACGTTATCATGAAGTCGTTCTCCCTCATGGTGGTGATCGGGTGCCTGCTGATCGTGGTGGCCCGGGCTGAAGACCCGCCGGTGGCCGGCGTATACTTCGCCGAGAAAGTCCCCGCCAGCCCGCAGTTCCTCGCCAAGGGCATGGCCTGGTGGAACGGGCGGCTGATCATCGCCAATCGGGAACCGGCCGGCCTGCATGCCTTCACCCCGCCCGACACGTTCACGATCTTCAAGGAGCAGGGCCTGACCAGCCCGTTCGGCGTGGCGGTCGACCCGCAGGGGCGGCTCCTGCTCACCGAAAACAAAGACGACGTCCTCTATCGCCTCGCCCGGATCACCGCGGACGGCACCGAGGAGACGCTGCTCGCGGAGGCCGGCGTCAACCACCGCAACAAAAACACCCGCCACGGTCTCTGCACGCCGCTCATGCTGGCCACGCATCCCAACGGCACGATCTATTGGTCCGGCTATCCCTCGACCGGCACCCGCTACCTGCTGCCGGGAAAAACCCCCTTCGACCTCGACGACGTGCAGATCGCCAAGCCGCAGGTCGGCCATTCCTACGGCATCGGCATCAGTCCCGGCCACGACTGGCTCTACGTGGCCTCGCAGCTGCCCAATCCCGACGCCCGCGGCGTGTGGCGGTTTCCGGTGCGGGAGGATGGCAGCCTGGGAGAAGGCGGGTTCTTCATCGCCGTCGATCGGTTCACCACCACGCACCTGAAAAACCTGCCGCCAGCGAAGGACGGCTCGGACAAGCTTCTCGGCTGGCTGGGACGGATCCATGGGCTGGCCGTCGACGCCAACGGCTTCATCTACATCGGCGGCTCCCACGGCCACTCCTCGGGAAGCGGGATCGCGGTGTTCACGCCCGACGGCAAAACCCTGGCGGCGATGATCGTGGGCGACCCGAACGCCGAATTGGGGCTGCCCACGAACGTCTACGGGCTGGCCTTCGGAGGCACGGATGGACGCACGCTGTTCATCTCCGGGAGCGGTCACTATCGGCTCTACCAGGTCCGCCTGCCGGTGGCCGGTGAAGTGGTCTCCCGCGCGACCCGCAGGCCAGGGCCAGAGCGACGGCGCCGCGAGCCAGCACCCGAGCCGGCACACGACCGCGGACAGGCGGGCCAGCCACCGGCCGCGCGGTGACTGCGTGGCGGCGGAAAACGCCGTCGATTGCGCGGGGCGGCTTGCATCCCCGGCGCGGATGCATCCGAATGCGGGTTCGAAGCCGTTCATTTTTTCGAGGGTGCAGATGAGCAAGCGGTGCGTGCTGGCGTATTCGGGCGGGTTGGACACCTCGGTGATCCTCGGCTGGCTGATCGAGCAGGGCTACGAGGTCGTGGCCGTGTACGTCGACCTCGGGCAGCCCTGCGAGGACCGCGAGGCGATCCTCAAGAAGGCCCGCGACTGCGGCGCGGCCAAGGCGCTGATCGTCGACGTCCGCGAGGAGCTGTGCCGCGACCTCGCCTTCCCCACGATGCAGTGGCAGGCCCGCTACGAGGGGACGTATCTCCTCGGCACGTCGATCGCCCGGCCGCTGATCAGCAAGGTGTGCGTCGAGATCGCGCACCGCGAGGGCTGCTCGGTGTTCGCCCACGGCGCCACCGGCAAGGGCAACGATCAGTGCCGGTTCCAGCTCGCCGCCGAGGCCCTCGACCCCGGCATCAAGGTGCTGGCGCCCTGGCGGATCGCCGCCTTCCGCCAGCGGTTTCCCGGCCGTCAGGAACTAATCGAGTTCTGCGCGGCGAAGAACATCCCCGTCAAGGCCTCGAAGGGGAAGCCCTACAGCTCCGACGAGAACTGCCTGCACACCAGCTACGAGGCCGGCGCGCTGGAGGAGCTGACGACCGACGGCTTCGGGCTCGTCGAGTTCGGCATGACGGTCTCGCCCCAGGCGGCGCCCGACGCCGTGGAGACGGTGCGGATCGACTTCGAACGCGGCGTGCCGGTGCGGGTCAACGGCAAGACCCTCGCCCCGCACGAGATCGTGCTCGAGCTCAACGCCATCGGCGGCCGCAATGGCGTCGGCCGCACCGACATCGTGGAGAATCGGCTCGTCGGCATGAAGAGCCGGGGCGTCTACGAGGCGCCGGGCATGACGCTGCTCTACGAGGCCCACCGGCTCGTCGAGCAGATGACGCTCGACCGCGACCTCGTGCATCTCCGCGACCGGCTGGCGCCCGAGGTTGCCGAGATGGTGTATTACGGCTTCTGGTACTGCGCGAAGATGGATGCCCTGCTGGCCTTCATCCGCGAGGCGCAGAAGCCGGTGACGGGCACCGTGGCGCTGAACCTCTACAAGGGCAACATCCTGGTGAAGAGCCGGGAGAGCGGCCAGAGCCTGTACGACGCGGCGATCGCGTCGATGGAGGGGGGCGGCTCCTACGACCAGACCGACGCCGAAGGCTTCCTGCGGATCCTCGGCCTGCCGCTGCGGGTGCAGGGGCAGGTGCGGCCGCGGCGGGGTTGAGCGGGGAGGACGGCGTGTCCGTCGCGATCCTGCCCGTGCTCGTGCGGAGCGACTCCCGGCGGCCGGCGTCGTGGCTCGCGTGCGGCATGGCGGCTACGGCTCTCGCGAGCCTCGCCGCGACGGGTACCGGGGTGGCGGCCGTGATGGCCGCGATCGCGTGCGGTGGCTGGGCGGCTGCTGCGGCGGCGGGCCGGCCGCCCCGCGGGCTCGTGCCCGGCATGGTGCGGCTCGACGCGGCGTGGTGGTGGGAGCGGGCCGCCTGGCCCCTTGCCGGCTGCCTGGCAGCGGCGACCGGCCGCTGGATCTGGGCCGACGATGGTGCGGCGATCGCCGTCGGGCTGGCGACCGGAGTCGTTGTCATGACCGGCATGGCAGCGGCGGCCGCGACCCGCGGCGCGGCGGCCCCGGATGCGACGAGCTTGGGGCTGGTCGTGGCCGTAGCGGCGGCCGTTGCGGGCCTGAAGGGGCGGTCGGCGGCCGAGGCGCTCGCCTGCTCCGGTGGGGCCGCGGCCGTGCTCGCGGCCGCCTCATGGTGCGCCTGGCGGCATGGCCGGGGCTGGTCGTGGCATGCCGATGCGCAGGCCCGCACGGCGGCTTCCTTCGCGGAACTGGGCATGGCGCGAGGTGGCGTGCGGTCGGCGCTTGCGGCGCTGGCGATGGCCACGTCGCTCGTCGGCATGGCGGCGTGGTACTTTCTCGCACCGGCGGCGGCCGCCGCCGGTGCGCTCGTGGCCTTGGGCTGGTTCACGGCGCTGGCGGTGCCCGCGGTGGTGCTCGGTCCGGCGGGGCACGTGGCCTGGAGGCAGCTCGTGGCGACGACGGATGGCCCGGCCGGGATCCGCCGGCCGGTTGGCCCTGCGGGGTCGAGCACGCAGCAGACGGCCTCTTCGTATGACTCGCCGGCCGGGATCCGCCGGCCGGTTGGCCCTGCGGGAGCCGCGGCGGTCGCCTGCGGCCATGCGGTGGTGCTCGGCTGGCCGCCCGTCGTGGCCGGCCTCCTCCTCGCGGTCGAAGGGGGGCTCGAGCCGGCGTCGGTCTGCGTGTGGCCGTGGCTTACCGTCGCGGCGTTGGCGGTGGCCGCGGCGCTGCTTGTCGCCCTCGCCCTGGCCGCCGCCGCGGCCCGGATCGACGCGGAGACGACCCTCGCCTGGGCCGCCGGCCTGGTGATTCTGGCCCTCCTCTCCCTCCCTCAAGCCCCCGCTCTCCTCTCCCTTCCCTCAAGCCCCGCCCCCGCGACAAGAAGCCCCGGGTGGCAACCCGGGGACTCCGGGCATGAAAACCACCCCGCCATCCATGCCATCGAAGTCCCCGCGCTTCTCCGCTGCGGACCCCGTCTCGCATGGTGAACGGGATGGAATGCCACCCGGATTCCCCCGGCTTCCGCCGGGGGCTTTTTGGGCGGTTCGCCCGTGTCTGGCCGAGCGCACGACTGGAGAACGCACACCAGTAACCCCCCCGGGAAAAACCCGAGTTGAGAAAATGGCCCGGTGGGAACGATAAAGAGTGGGTCCGTAACGATCGTGCCGGTTTCGCCACCTTCCGCCAGGAGGCTCGTTGTGCGTTTCAATGGACTGACAGCCGGGGCCCGCGTGATCCTGCGGACGGCCTTCGCCTCCCTCATGGTCGGTGCGTCCTGGGGTGTGGCGGGCAGTTTTCCGCCCAGTGAGACGATCTTCCCCGCCACCACCCGTGCCTGGTTGAGCATCCCCGACATCCGCGGGCTGGAGGAGCGTTTCGACCGCACGTCCTACGGGCAGTTGGTCGCCGATCCGGCGATGAAGGCCTTCGTGGAAGGGTTTCGCGAGCAGATCTCGAAGAACGGCAAGCAGCGGCTGGCGAAGCTCGGGCTGACATTGGAGGATCTGGGCAAGGTGCCCGGCGGCGAGGTGGCCGCGGCCGCGATCGAGGCCACGCCCGGCGTGCTCTCCACCGTCATGGTCGTCGACACGACCGGCCATGAAGCCGAGGCCAAGGAGCTCGTGGACCGGATCGCGCAGCGGCTCCTCGAACGCAAGGCCACCAAGGTCGCCGTGGCCGGCGCGCCGCCGCAACTCACCGTCTACCAGTTGCCGCCGGATGCGGACGCCCGCGGCGATGCCCCGGCCCGCGACCGCCGCGTGGCATTCGCGCTGGCGCCTGCGGCGCTCGTCGTCGGCGACGACGCGGTGCAGGTCGGCCAGGCCTTCGCGGTGCTCGCCCAAGGACGCCAGGACAATCTGGCCACGAATCCGTCGTTCACCACCGCCCTGGCCCGCTGCGGCAAGGAGATTCCTGCTGCGGCGGCCCCCATCCGCTGGTTCGTCGATCCGCTCGGCTTCGCCAAGGCCTACCAGGCCGGCAACCCGCCGCGCGAGAAGCGCAAGGGGCCTGACTACGTCGCCATTCTCGGCCGGCAGGGCTTCGATGCCGTGAAGGGCATCGGTGGCGTCGTGGCCTTCGATCACGCGGGCCATTCCCTGCGGCATCACACGCTGGTGCATGCCCCCGCCCTGCCGGGGCGGGAGCCGTTCGGGCCCGAGCGGTTCGACCTCGCCGCCCGGATGCTGCGGTTTCCCGACGCGGAGGGCATCGCGCCGCCCGCCTGGGCGCCGCGCGAGCTGGCGGGCTGGACGGCGCTGCAGTGGGACATGCAGACCGCGTTCGCCTCGGTCGAGACCCTGTTCGACGACGTCGTCGGTGAGAAGGGGACGTTCGACGACGTCGTCGCCTCGCTGAAGGAGGATCCGGATGGTCCGCAGATCGACCTCCAGAAGGACATGGTCGCCTGCCTCGGGAAGCGGATGGTCCTCCTCTCGCACCATGTCGAGCCGATCGGCACCGACAGCGAGCGGCTCGTGATCGCCATCGAGGCGACCGATCCGCAGCGGGTCGCGGCCACCGTCGCCAAGACCATGGCCGCCGATTCCGACATGCAGAAGATCCAGATCGGCGGGCACGAGGTGTGGGAACTGATCGACCGCTCGATGGCGATCCCGACGATCGAGGTGGAGACGCCCGGCGGCGCCGTGCCGCATGCCGACCGTCACGAGGGAGACGACGACTCCGCCCATCGCCGTCGTCAGCGGCTCCGCGAGAAGGAGGAGAAGCTCCTGCCTCACTCCGCCGTCACCGTGGCCCACGGCCATCTGCTCATCGCGTCTCACCGCGACATCCTCGAACGGGTGCTGGCAACCCCGGGTGGGGCCGATGCCCTCGCGTCCGCTGCCGACTACAAGGCCACCGCCGCCGAGCTGGCCCGGCTCTTCCCCGGCAAGGCCGCCCTGCGGTCCTTCGGCCGCGAGGACGAGACGATCAAGCCGACGTACGAACTGCTGCGGCGGGGCTCGATGCCGAAGTCGAAGAGCGTGTTCGGCCAGCTGCTCAATGGGATTCTCAGCGACGGCAAGCCCGGCACGGTGCGGGAGCAGAAGATCGACGGCAGCACGCTGCCGGAGTTCGAGACGGTGCGCCGCTACTTCGGCACCACCTGCCTGGGCATGGAGTCGACCGCGGAGGGCTGGTACATCGCCGGTGCGGCCCTGCCCCGCGGCGACCGCACGCCCGAGGTGGCTCGCAGCCCGGAGGCTCCGGCCGGCCGGTAAGGGTGTGAAATACCTCGGCTCACGCCGCCGATCACGCTTTGCCCCGGGCCCGCGGCCCGGGGCGGCCGCGGCGTGTTGCGCGACGGTCTCGCGGTCGGCACGATCGTCGTCACGTTGACTGCAGGCCCCGCATGCTCCAGACCACGCTTCTCCATCCCGACATCCTCCGGGCCCTGGCCCGCGCCGGACACCACTCGCGGGTGCTCATCGCCGACGGCAACTATCCCGCCGAGAACAAGCGCGGCCCGCGGGCGGAACTCGTCTCGCTCCAGCTCATGCCCGGGGTGCCCACGGTCGCCCAGGTGCTGGAGGCGATCCTGGCCACGGTGCGTGTCGACGAGGTGTTCACGATGGGAGTGGACCGCACCGATCCCTACGCGGCGGCCACGCCGGGCGATCCGCCGGTGTGGGCGGAGTACCGTCGGATTCTCGCCGCCGCGCGGTCACCGTGCGAACTGCGGCCGATCGTGAAGTGGGACTTCTACGAGGCGGTGGCGGCGGCCGATCATGTGCTCACGATCCAGACCGCCGACACCCAGCCCTGGGCCAACCTCCTGCTCACGCTCGGCTGCCGGACCTTTTGAGGAGGGCGTGGGCTGGCGGGATGGTTTTCGTGCCCGGAGTCCCCGGGTTTCCACCCGGGGCTTCTTGGGTCAGCAGGCCGCTCCAGTGGCGCAAGCCTCCAGGCTTGCGAATGCGGGTTTGGGAGCCGCAGGCTTCGATTCGACAGTCAGCCACCGCCGCTCCGTGGCGCAAGCCTCCAGGCTTGCGAATGCGGGTTTGGGAGCCGCAGGCCTCGATTCGACAGTCAGCCACCGCCGCTCCGTGGCGCAAGCCTCCAGGCTTGCGAATGTGGGTTTGGGAGCCGCAGGCCTCGATTCGACAGTCAGCCACCGCCGCTCCGTGGCGCAAGCCTCCAGGCTTGCGAATGTGGGTTTGGGAGCCGCAGGCTTCGATTCGACAGTCAGCCACCGCTGCTCCAGGGTGCAGGCCCGGAGGGCCGGGTTGATTCCAGCGGGCGGAGGCCCGCCAGGCAAAAATCGCACGATGCGATGTTTTGCCAACAGTCAGCCACCGCCGCTCACCGGGGCCCTTCGACGACGGCCCAGAAGGGATGCTGGCGGTCGCCGCGGCGCCGCAGGTCCTCGAGCAGCGCCCGCTCGTCGGGCACCACCGGGCCCTTGAAGAGCCGCGTGCCGGCCAGCGTCACCGTGACGGGCCGCGTCATGTCGACGATCTCCGGGCCGAGCCAGAGCCGCACCCCGCGGCCCCCGCAGCGGGCCGTCATCGTGTTGCCCGGCGTCACCTGCCCCTCGATCTCGAGCGGCCCGGCCCCCTTCGCCGGCGGCCAGTTGACGGGCAGCGTCACGGTCTTCGGCGGCGCCTCGGCGAACTCCAGCCACCAGAAGAACCGGTCCCAGGGCCGCATCGACACGGCCTCGATCGCCGTCGGCCACTTGCGGCGCTTGCGGCCCATCCAGTCGAAGATCCGCAGCAGCTCCTCGGCGAAGTGATCGTGGCCGCGGCCCCGATACTCGACGTAGGTCGCGTCATAGCCCTTGAGGAAGTAGCGGTCGAGATCGACGGCACTGCGTTGCATCGTGCCGACGTCGAGTTCGCCGCCCACGAAGTACAGTGGCAGCGTGGCGGCGTTTTTCCAGTAGTGGTGGACGTAGCGGTCGGCCGCGGCGGAGATCGCGATCACGCCCGCCCACAGGTCGGGATGGGCGAGACCGATGTCCCAGGCGGCATCGCCGCCCATCGAGTGCCCGGAGAGGAACACGCGGTTGGTGTCGATCGCGAACCGCTGGCAGGCCTCGCGGACCGCTGCGAGCACGACGGCATGCTCGTGGGCCGAGTATTCGTAGGCCGTCTGGTGGTCGCGGGCCCAGGCGGGCGCGATGACGATGGCACCGCGGCGGGTCGCTTGACCGAGCCGCGTGCCGTCGGCGGCGGGCATGCCCGCCCACCACTCGATCTGCTTCTCGGGCGTCGTCCAGGCGGCGTGCAGCGAGACGATCGCCGGGTAGCCGCGGAGCGGATCGTATTCGGGCGGGAGCTGCACGAGGCAGCGCACGCTGCCCATGCCGGGCAGCCCCGGCACGTCGATGGCGTACTGCCCCGGTGCTGTCGGCTGCGGCGGATCGAGGGGCGGGCGCATGTGCCGGGCGATGCCGGCGAGCGTCGCGGCGCTGAAGGCCTCCTCGTTCCGCATGCGGGCGAGCGTCGCCTCGCGGGCGGGGGCGTCCGGCGACCGGAGGTACTCGCGAAGCGCCTCCCGGAGCCGCACGGCGGACAGCGCCACCTTGAGATTGTCGTCGCCCATCGTGGGCCCCTGCAGCCAGCCGTTGATCGCCAGGGCGACCGCGCGGGCGGCCGGCAATGCCGGGTCGCCGCCGAGCCGCTCGAAGGTGGCCAGCCGGTCGAGCGTGCCGAAGGTGAGCTCCCGCTCGATCTCGGTCACGACGACCGCGGCCGCCGCCCGCTCCTGCGGGTCTTCGAGGGCCTCGGCCCGGGACCGCAGACCGGCCACGACCCGGCGGGCCGACTCCTGGCGGTCGCGATAGCGGTCGCGTTCCTCGCGGACCTCTTCCAGCAGTTCGCCGCCGACGTCCGCGGTGGGAAAGTTTTCCAGGAGTCGCAGGGCGAGGCGATCCTGCCCGACGCGGCCCCGCATCCGGATCTCTTCCAGGATCCGCCGCGCCGCGAGCTCCGAGAGCCGCGTGCGCTCGCGGTTCAGCTCGGCCAGGCTCGCGAAGTCCTTCAGCACCTCGTCGAGCTCGCTGCGGGCGTCCTCATACCGCTCGGCCTGGATCAGCAGCCGCACGACCCGCAGCCGCTGATCTGCGTTCGTGCGATCGATGTGCTGCTCGATCACCCGCTTGAGCACGTCGCGGGGCAGCGCGGTCGTCGCCAGCCGCATGTCGAGGAGCACCGGGTTTTCGGTGACGAGGCCCTCGATCCGCGTCCAGCGGGGCGTGATCTCGGTGATCCCCTGCACCACGTCCACCCTGCCGCCCGCGGTGGACAGCGAGAGGATGCGGCGGCCGAACTCGTCGAAGGGAGTCGTCTCGATCGCCGCCCCCATGCCCGCCACGCGGCGGCCCTTCTCCGGCACCCGCTGCGGAATGCGGATCTTCTCCAGGCCGAAGTCGACCGGGCCCGGTTCCGTCTTCACGACCTGCCGCTTCGACACCATCGTGCGTGTGAGCTCGTCATCGCACATCAGGATCGGCGTGCCGGCGGATGGCGACGGAGAGGCCAAGGGATCGACGGCCACCCCCGGCAGGAGCGCGAACCGGCCCTCGAGCACGCGGCCGTCGGCCGTCTCGACCCGGTCGGCCCGGGCCGTGCTGGCGACGGCGGCCAGCAGGCACACGGCCAGCCTGCCGGCTGCCAGCCGCGGAAGCCCATTCCGTTTCATGCGCGTGCTCCACCGCGGTGGCCGCAGCCTCCCGCCGCAGCTCGCCCGCATTGTAGAGCCATCGGCCGCGATGCCGCAGCCCAGGTTCCATGTTTTGCTGGTGCGCATTCTCTATTCCAATGGCCGCATGCCGTGAAAAAGCGGCTGCATTCCGGCTGGAGCGGCGGTGGCTGGCCGTTGGCAAAACATCGCATCGTGCGATTTTTGCCTGGCGGGCCTCCGCCCGCTGGAATCGACCCGGCCCTCCGGGCCTGCACCCTGGAGCGGCGGTGGCTGACTGGCGAATCGAGGCCTGTGGCTCCACGACCCGGATTCGCAAGCCTGGAGGCTTGCGCCACGGAGGCGGCGGTGGCTGGCCGTTAGCAAAACATCGCATCGTGCGATTTTTGCCTGGCGGGCCTCCGCCCGCTGGAATCGACCCGGCCCTCCTGGCCTGCACCCTGGAGCGGCGGTGGCTGACCGGCGTGCCCTCCCTGGAGCGGCGGTCTCTGACCGTCGAAATCGAGGCCTGTGTCTTCACGACCCGGATTCGCAAGCCTGGAGGCTTGCGCCACGGAGGCGGCGGTGGCTGGCCGTAGCGCCGACCGGAAGGGGCTTGCGCCGATCCACGCACCAGCGAAACTTTCTTGACGGGGGCCACGCAGCGACGGGACAATCTCCATCGCGATCGGCCGCCACCGGTCGACAGCCACGAGGTCGACGGAATCCAGTCCCGATGAACCGAGACGATTTGCGACGTGGGCTCGCCTGGGGCCTGGTGGCCACCCTGCTGCTGCCCGTGCTGCTCGCGGTCGTCCTGGGCCTGGGAGCACTGCTCGGCGCGCTCGGTGACGCCGCGGGCGCGAGGGCGTGCGGGCGGCTCGGACTCGGCCTGGGCGCGGCCTGGCTGACTGCGATCGTCGCCACGGTGGCGGCCACCGCCGGTGTCACGCTGGCCCAGGCCGCTCGGCAGGCCGATGATCCGCCGCGACTGGCCGCCGAGCAGCCGGCGGGAGCGGGTCGGCGGCGCCGCCGGCGCCGGATGCGGTCGGTGGCCGATCGCCTGGCCGCGGAGCGGGAGGCCCGCGAGCGGCCGACCTGACCGGGAGCGGGTGGCACGCGGAGACTGAATGATGAGAGTTTCAGGCAGGCGGTCGCTGCGGGTGATGGCGGTGCTGGCCGTGGCCAGCTGCAGCCTGCCGGCATCCGGTCAGGCGATCTCGTTCTCGCGGCAGGTCGCGCCGATCCTGACGGCGAAGTGTGGCGGCTGCCACGTCGCCGGCGGCAAAGGGGGCTTCCAGATGGCCTCCTACGCCGGCCTCATGCAGACCGGCGTGGTGCAGCGTGGCGCCGGCAACGCCAGCCGGCTCGTCGAGGTGATCCTCACGGGCGACATGCCGCGCGGCGGCGGCAAGGTGTCGCCCGAGCAGGTGGGCACGCTGATGAAGTGGATCGACGCCGGTGCCCCGTATGACGCCGCCGACCCGACCATCCCGCTCGATCAGCTGGTGCGGGCCGCCGCCGCACCGCCGCCGGTCGTGCCCCCTGCGGGGCCGGTCGCGCTCAAGCCGGGAGAAGTCTCGTTCGCGGTCGACGTCGCGCCGGTGCTGCTCAAGGAGTGCGCCGGCTGCCACGGGCAGCAGGACCCCGAGGCCAACCTGCGGATGACGAGCCTCGAGACGCTGCTCAAGGGGGGCCGCAGCGGGCCGCCGGCGACGCCCGGGAAAGGGGCGGCGAGCCTGCTCGTCCGCAAGCTCCGCGGCCGCGACATCGAGGGGCAGCGGATGCCGCTCAACAAGCAGCCCCTCGCCGACGACGTGATCGCCATCATCGAACGGTGGGTGGACGAGGGCGCGCGGCTCGACATGCTGGCGGCGGCGACGCCGCTCGAGACGCTGGTGGCCGTCGGTCGGGCCCGCAGCATGTCGAATGCGGACCTGGAGAAGCTGCGGTTCGCAGCGGGGCGGAAACTGTGGCGGCGGGCGATTCCCGACGAGGAGCCGCTGGCGGAGGTGGTGGACGGCGTGTGCCTGATCGGCAATCTGCCGGCCGCCCGAATGCGGGAGCTTGCGGCGGAGACCGAGCCGCTGGCGGAGCGGGTGCGCCGCGAACTCCTGGGCGACGCGGGGCCGCTGCTGCGCGGCGGCGTGGTGGTGTACGTGTTTCGTCAGGCGTACGACTATTCTGCCCTCTGGCAGAACGTGCTCAACGCCGAGCGTCCCAAGGGCATCGCGGGCCACGTCGGCGTGTCGGGCGACGTCGCCTATGGGGCGGTGCTGCTGCCCAGCGGCGATGACGACGACAATCCGCGGGCCCTGCTCGCCGAGCAGGTCGCCGGCGCGGTGCTGGCCGGCCGGATGGTGCCGGAGTGGTTCGCCCGGGGAGCGGGCCGGGCCGTGGCGACGCGGATCGTGCCCAAGGCGCCGGTCGTGCAGGAATGGAAGCGGGACGTGCCGGCCGCGGTCGCCAGGCTCGGCTCGGCGGCCGACTTCCTCAGTGGCCACGCCGATCCGGTCGCGACCGCCACGGCGGCGGGCGGCTTCGTCGCCGCGATGGCGACGGGGGCCCGGTTGAAGCAGCTCGTCGCCGAGCTCGACGGCGGAGCAGCGTTCGACGCCGCGTTTGCGAAGGTCTTTCGGGCCGCGCCGCAGCCGGCCTTCGAGGCCTGGGCCGCCAGGGAAGTGAAAAAGGCCCCGCGTTCGCGGTGAGGGAGCACGAGGCGATACGCTTTCCACCGCGATGCCGTGGTGTCGTGTGATGCGGAGAGCTCGTTGAAAAAAAGACGGGGGTGCCTGGATCGAGGGGCATGCGATCCGGAACGGTCCGGCCGAAACCGGAACCGCCGGCGGGGCACGCAACCCCGATCATCGGCCCCCAACGAGCCTCGTTAAGAGCTCACCGGCATGGGTCGACATCATCACGAACATGGCAGAAAACGTATCGCCTCACACTCCCTTCCGCGTCGCCGGAGCGACGCCCACGTCCGTCGAGCCGAACCTTGGCTTCGGCTCCGACGGACCAAGCAGTCAGGGGCCATGGATGGCCCTGACTGCGTGCATCCGGCGCTCACCGGCATGGGTCGACATCATCACGAACATGGCAGAAAACGTATCGCCTCACACTCCCTTCTGCGTCGCCGGAGCGACGCCCACGTCCGTCGAGCCGAACCTTGGCTTCGGCTCCGACGGACCAAGCAGGCAGGGGCCATGGATGGCCCTGACTGCGTGAATCCGGCGCTCACCGGCATGGGTCGACATCATCACGAACATGGCAGAAAACGTATCGCCTCACACTCCCTTCTGAAACCAGTTTAGCCGGCCGCGGGATCGCCGCCATCGCTCGGATCGCCTATCGGGGGAGGCGAGTGGGTCGGCGTGAGGATGGCGAGCGTGGCGGTCCTCCGCCAGCGAGACAACTCATGCCGCCCGCTCGCCGGCGTCGGCTTGCAACCGTCGCTTCCGTGGCGGCGGTTCGGGGCTGCCCATGCCCCATCGCCGGACGTTCGCTTCGGGCATCCTGCCCTTCGCTCTCTCGGAGGTGTCTGCACTTCGCCCTCCGGGCTACGTTGGCCACCTACGCCGGCTCCTGGGGCATGGGAAGCCCCTCACGGATGCATTCGTACCAGCGCTCACCACTCGCCCATGTCGCGGCCGTAGGGCTCCATCGCCTTCGTGTTTCGCTCGACGGCCATGACCACCGTCTGCCGGGCGGAGCCGTCGCGGGCGCTGGCCACGATCGGCAGCACCTGCCGCTTGTTCGGCATCTCGACCCGCACGCGAAACGTGCCGTCGGGCTGGACCTTGACCGGTTCGCCCTGCAGCGTGACGTAGGCTTCGGGCTGCGTGGCGCCGTACACGATCACCTCGGCGTCGATTTCGAGCTGGAAGTCGACCGGCTGCTGCGGCTCCCCGTCTTCGGAGTCGGCCGCCACCGGCGCAGAGGCCGGCGGCCCCATCGGCCGCCGCAGCCGCTCCTCGAAGAGCTCCTGGAGTTCGGGACTGTTGTTCTCCGGCGAAAACCCGCCGCTCATCGCGTAAATTCGCTCGCAGTCGCCGACGATGTCGCCCCAGTGGGAGTCGAGCGTGTCGCCCTGCGATGCGACCGGCGTGGACACGGCGTTGCTGCGGGCCAGCGCGTGAAACCTACCGGTGGGCGTGCGGTAGCCGATCTCGACGCGACACCGGAGGGGCTCACGAACGTCGATGAACCAGTTCTTGACCCCGCCATGGACGGCGATCTCGCGCACGACCCTCTCGGACGGAGAGGCCTGGATGGCGTTTTCCAGTTGCAGCACGCGGAGCACCGGTCGCGCCCCGTGCCACTCCTGGCCGAGGGCGGCTTGAGCCCGCGTGATGCTCCGCGGGGTGATCTCCCAGAAGGCATGCAGCCAGTGGGGGCCACGCACCATGAGCACCATCCGGTCGCGGGGGGCGCGGTTGGCCCGGCCCTGCTCGGGGCGGGTGGCGAGGCTCTTGGCCCGCTCGAGCCGTTCCCGTGCCTCGGCGATCCTGCGGGCCACCTCGGGGTCGACCATCGGCGCGGCGGTGGGAGGCGACGGCCGCCGCGGGGCGACGGCCGCCTCGGCAGCGGCGAGTCCGTTGCGGGCCTTGCGGACGAGCGCCTTGATTAGCTGGTCCTTCCGCATGGAATGCCAGCCGGTCACGCCGTGCTGCTTGGCGAGCCGGGCCAGGTCACGAACACGCTTGTCCTTGAGGCTCGCCGACGTCATGCGGGCTCGTCCTTGCTCGGAGCGGGAAATGAGGGAAGGCAGTGCTCTCAACCCTACCGAGGGGCGGACTCACAAGCAAATTTCAAATTGCCCGAATCCTGTCGCAAGTCTTTATGCGACATCGGGTTGCGGCGCAGGATGGGCCAGGGATTGGGTGCGGGACGCGTCAGTCGCCCCGCAGCTTCAGGCCCCGTTCCGAGAGCTTCTCGCGAACCTCGTTGAGGCTCGTGACGCCGAAGTTCTTGCATTCCAGGAGATCTTCGGCCGTGCGGCGGACGAGATCCCCGATCGTCGTGATGCCGAGCTTCGTGGTGCACTTGCGGGCCCGCACCGAGAGGTTCAATTCGGTGATCGGCAGGCCGTGCATCTCCTGGTCGTCGGCGGCGACCTCGCTCGGCTCGCTCACCGCCTCCTCCGCGGCCGCCGGCTGGGAGATCTGCCCCAGCGAGAGCCCCTTCGAGGCGAGCATCTCCTTGATCTCGACGAGGCTCGTCTCGCCGAAGTTCTTGCTCGCCAGGATCTCGTCTTCCGTGGTCCGCGCCAGGTCGCCGAGCGTGAGGATGCCCATCTTCTGCAGGCAGTTGCGGCTGCGCACCGAGAGTTCGAAGTCGCTCACGGGGAGGCTCATCACCTGGTCGAGGCGATCGCGATGCTTCTGCTCCTGCTCGTCGAGCTGCAGGTCGCCGGAGGCCGACGAGTCGCGGAGGAAGAGCCGGGCCCGCGGGTGGTTGGGGTAGGCCTCGAGAATCCGCCGGTAGCACCCCTGCGCCTTGGCGAAATCGTCGCGATCCTCGAACAGGATGCCAAGATTGAGGAGGGCCCCGACACTCGCCGGATACCGCTTCAGAGACCGCTCGTAGCAGGCGATCGCCTCGTCGTCGTTGCCCAGCCGATCGTTGATCACGCCCATCGCGAACAGGGCCGTCGGGTGGCCCGCGTCGATGGCCAGCGCCTTTTCGAAGGCGGCGACGGTCTCGGCAAGGGGCAGGCCCGTGTCGGCCAAGACGGCTCCCTTCGCGGCCCAGTAATCGGCGGACGACTCACCCTGGCTGCCGAGCCGCTCGATCTCCTTGCGGGCCTCGTCCACCTGTCCGGACGCCCGCAGCGAGTCGGCGATGCCAGCGACGCATGCGGCAGCGTCATAGCCGGCCTTCTTTGCCGCCGCGAATGCCTCGCGGGCCTTGTCGTGGGCATCGTGGGCGGCATGTGCCAACGCCTGATAGAAGAGGGCCAGGGCGCCGCCGTCGCCCGACTTCAGCGTGTCGAGGGCGTCCTTGGCCCGGCCGAGGAGGTGCTGACAAACGCCCAGTTTCACGGAAGCGGCGGGGCTCCGATCCGCATGCGACTCGAGTTCCTTCACGGCGGCGCGGAGATCGCGGTGGGCCGCGGGGTCACCGGCCAAAGCCTCGACGAGGCTGCGGATTTCTGCGGGGCCGAAGGGGCCGTTGCCGGTGATCACGTCACGGATGTCGAGGCGGGCTGCTGTTGCCATGGGGCGGAGAATCTCCTGCGATATCGTCGGGCTTCCGAACAGCCAGCGGCGGGAGTCGAACCCGCAACCCCCGCATTACGAATGCGGTGCTCTGCCAATTGAAGCTACGCTGGCACGACGCACGGCGCGATGCCCCGGGGAAGGGATCGTGACCGGCATCCGAAACCCCGCACACTAGCGCACGCCCCCCCGGAACGTCAAGTCTGGGCCTGATTTCCGAGGTTTTTGCGGCCGTGCGGTTATCCGGAGCCCCGGGGGCGGCGCCGCAAAATGCAGCGCGGCGCTGCGAAACCGAGCGCGCCGTCCGCGGCTCGCGGCTCCGGGGCCGCCGGCCGCAACCGGCAAAACGGTCGCCCCTGACCGGTGTTTTTTCAAGAAGGACGCGGGTTCGAATCTGGGGCGTTGTTTGGCATGCCGTGTGCAGTTGCTGGCGTGCGTGGCGGCCGCCTCGGTGTCCGTCACGTCCCACACCCGCAACGCATGCAAAGGTGGGGCCTCCGACTTGATTCCGGGCGTGCGGTTGCCTTGCCCCTGAACCGCCCGCCCGTTGACAGGATGCTCCTGTCGGGTCGTAGGCCCCGCCTTTTTTTGCGCGCCCGCCGCCCGCGGCGGCAGGACCGATCGGCCGCTCGCCGGTATGATCCCCACGGGCCATGGTTTGCCATCGGCCGTCGCCCGCTTCCTCCGTCTGGAGCCGCGCCGTGAGTCCCCGTCTGCCCGCCTTGATCGGCCAGCATCGCTGCGGTCCCGGGATGCCCCTGCTGCTGATCGCCGGGCCGTGCGTGATCGAGAGCGAGCCGCTGTGCCTGCGAATCGCCGAGGCCCTGGCGGAGATCGCGCGGCAGTTGCCGGTTCAGGTGGTCTTCAAGGCGTCGTATGACAAGGCCAACCGCACGAGTGCGGGGTCGTTTCGCGGGCCGGGCATCGACGAGGGGCTCGGCGTGCTCGACCGCGTCCGTCGGGAGACGGGCCTGCCCGTCACGACCGACGTCCACCTGCCGGAACAGGCCACGGCCGCGGGGCAGGTGTGCGACATGCTGCAGGTGCCGGCTTTCCTCTGCCGGCAGACCGACCTCCTGCTCGCCGCCGCCGCGACCGGCAAGGCGGTGAACGTCAAGAAGGGGCAGTTCGTCGCCCCGGCCGACATGCGGCACGTCGTGGCCAAGCTGCTCGCCGGCGGCTGTCGCGACATCCTGCTGTGCGAGCGCGGCACCTTCTTCGGCTACGGGCGGCTCGTCAACGACTTCGCGGGCCTGCTCACCATGCGCGGCTTCGGCGTGCCGGTGATCTTCGACGCCACGCACTCCGTCCAACACCCGGCCAGCCTCGGCGAGACCACGGGCGGCGACCGCGCGCTCGTGGAGCCGCTGGCCCGGGCCGCCGCGGCCGTCGGCATCGACGGGCTGTTCTTCGAGACCCATCCCGACCCCGACAAGAGCCCGAGCGACGGCCCCAACATGGTGCCGCTCGACCGGCTGCGGGGCGTGGTGGAGCGGGTGCTGCGGATTCACGAGGCCCGGCTGGCGGGCGAGCCCGAGGCCGGCGGGGAAGCCCCATGAGCCGGCGGTTCGCCTTCGCGGCGGCGGGAGTCGTGGTCAGCCTCGTCGGCTGCGGCCGTCCCGTCGCGGCGCCCGCCCGGGCTCCCGGTGTGCCCACCGTGCCGGCCGCGGTGCGTGAAAAACTGCTCGACGGAGCGGTGTCGGTGCTCGAGCGACTCGAGCAGTTCGACGAGGCGGCGGCCTACGGCCAGGTCTTCGACCGGCTGAACCAGTGGAGTCATGCGCGGCCCGGGGCGGCCGCCGCGTGGGCCGTCGACCCGCTCGTGGCGACTCTGCCGGAACCGCTCCGCGCGTTGGCGAGCGAGGCGGCGCTGGGCAGTTCCACGTTCGATGCGTCCGGCGACGTGACGGCGCTGCGCGACGCGCGGTGGCTGGCCGACATCGCCCGCCAGGTGCGGGCCGGTGTCGCGCCGGACGACGACCTGGCGGCGGCGGTCGCGCTGTTTCGCTGGACGGTGCGGTCGCTGGCGCCGGTGAGCGATCCGCCGATGGTGCCGACCGCGTCCAATCCCGGCAGCCGATGGATGCTGCCCGGCGAGATCCTGCTCACCGGGCGGGCCAGCGCCGCCCAGCGGGCCTGGGTGTTCCTCGAACTGTTGCGGCACGCGGGGCTCGACGGCGTGATGCTGGCGACGGGCGATGCGGCGTCCGGCCCGCCGCGGCCGTGGCTGCCGGCGCTGGTGTCGGGGGGCGAGGCCTACCTCTTCGAGCCGGCCTACGGCATGCCGATTCCCGGTCCGGGGGGCGGCGGCGTGGCCACCGCGCGTGCCGCGGCCGGCGACCCGACCGTGCTGGCGGCGCTCTCGCTCGCCGATCGGCCCTACCCGGTGCAGGCCTCCGACATGGCACGGCTCACGGTGCTCGTCGCCGCCGATCCGTGGTGTCTGTCGCGGCGGATGGCCGACCTGGAGGCCGAGCTCGGCGACACCGTCGGCTGGCGGCTGGTCGTCGGTCCCACGCCGCTGGCGGAGCGGGCGCGTGCCGCCCTGCCCGGCAGCGTGGACACCGGCCTGTGGACGTTTCCCTGGGAGACGCTCGCCCGCCGCCGCGACAAACCGGCCCTCGCGGCGGTGCTGGGCCGCGAACTGGCGCCGCTGGCGGTCGCCTTCACCGAACGCGGCGGGGAGCGGGCCGTGCGGACGGGGCCGCGGGTGGTGCGGCCGTTGATGGCCGCGCGGATTCGGGAGTTTCGCGGCGATCTCGACGGCCCCGACGGCGCCAAGGCGTCGTATCTGGCGGCCCGGCCGAGTCGGCAGGTGATCGCGGCCGCGGTGGCCGCGGCGCCGCCACAGCAGGCGGAATCGCTCCAGCAGCTCTACGGCCAGATGAAGGAGGACGCCACCTATTGGCTCGGCGTGCTGACGTTGGGCGAAGGGGAGTATGCGGCGGCCGTCGACTACCTGGAGCGGATGACGCTCGCCGCCGCGCCCGACAGCCGGTGGGCCGATGCGGCGCGGCTGAACCTCGCGGAGGCGTTCGTGGCGCTGGGCCGGGAGGCCGATGCCGAAAAGCTGCTCCGTGCGGATGCGTCGCCGCAGCGGTTCGGCAGCCGCCTGCGGGCGGATGCCCTGGCGAAGCGGGCGGCGGGGCCGGCCGAGGCGGAGAGCGGCCCGAAACTCAATCCCGGGCCCTGAAACGCCGATTTCCCCGGTGGCTGCGGCAGGCCGCGTTGCCGGGCCGAGCGCGAGCGGGTAATCTTCAAGGCTCCCCCGAGGAAGAGGATCATGAAAGACGGCATCCATCCCAAGTACGGCGAAACGGTCGTTCGCTGCGGCTGCGGCAACACGTTCTCCACCCGCAGCACCGTGCCCGAGATCAAGGTCGACATCTGCAACGTCTGCCATCCGTTCTTCACGGGGAAGCTCAAGTTCGTCGACACCGCCGGCCGGATCGAGAAGTTCAAGAGCAAGTTCGCCGGCGCCGGTTATGCCAGCCTGAAAAAGAAGAAGGCAGGAGCGGCGGCGGCCGAGTCGCCCGCGTCCTGATTCATGCGCGACCAGCTGGAAGCGAAGCTCGCCCGGTTCGAGGAACTGGAGCGGGCGATGGTCGATCCCGACGTGCTCGCGGACCAGCAGCGGCTGTCGGCGACCGCTCGTGAGCACGGCACGCTCGCCCGCCTTGCCCTTCGCTACCGGCAGTTCGTCGGGCTCGAGCGGCAGATCGACGACCTCCAGGGCATGATCCGCGGGGCCGACCACGAGCTTCGGGCGCTGGCCGAGGCGGAGCTGCCCGAGCTCGAGCGCCGCCGGGAGCAGGAGTGGGACGAACTGCTCGAGCTCTGCTCGGACGACGAAGACGCCGACCGGGCGCGGTGCATCATGGAGCTGCGGGCCGGCACCGGCGGCGACGAGGCGGCGCTGTTCGTCCGCGACCTCTACGAGATGTACCGCCGTTTCGGCGCCGAGCGCGGCTGGGACTTCGAGGTCCTCGACGCGAGCCCCACGGAGCTCGGCGGCTTCAAGGAGCTCGTGCTCGGCGTCTCGGGCGAGGCCGTGTATCGCAGGCTCCAGCACGAGAGCGGCGGCCATCGCGTCCAGCGGGTGCCCGACACCGAGACCAAGGGGCGGATCCACACCTCGGCGGCGACCGTGGCGGTGCTGCCCGAGCCCGAGGACGTGGAGGTGTCGCTGTCTCCCGACGAGTATCGCAAGGATCTGTTCTGCGCGAGCGGCCCGGGCGGTCAGCATGTCAACAAGACCGCCTCGGCCGTCCGTCTCACGCACCTGGAGACGGGAATCGTCGTGCAGTGCCAGGACGAGAAGAGCCAGCACAAGAACCTGGCCAAGGCCCTGCGGGTGCTGAAGACGCGAATCTATGAATACCGACGGCGCATCGAGCACGACAAACGGTCGGCCGAGCGCAAGACGCTCGTCGGCTCGGGCGACCGCAGCCAGCGGATCCGCACCTACAACTTCCCGCAGAACCGCGTCACGGATCATCGCATCAACGAGAGCTTCACGCTCGACCAGGTGATGGCCGGCCGGCTCGGACTGGTGCTCGACGCGATCGAGCAGCACGCCCGCCAGGAGCGGAAGGCCGCGATGGAACGCACCGCCAAGCCCGCCGGACAGCCGGCCGGCTGACGCGGCCCGAGGAACTGCCCATGACCGCCCCATCGCAGCCCGAAGCCCCCGAGGTCTGGACGGTCGGCCGCCTGCTGTCGTGGACGACCGACTGGCTCGCGGCCCGCGGGGCCGAGTCGCCGCGACTGGATGCCGAGGTGCTGCTGGCGCACGTCCGCGGCTGCCCACGAATCGCCCTCTACACCGCCTTCGACACGCCCGTGGCCGAAGCCGAGCGCGGCCGGTTTCGCGAGCTCGTGAAGCGCCGCGGGGCCGGCGAGCCGGTGGCCTATCTGGTGGGCAGTCGGGAGTTCTTCTCGCTGCCTTTCGCGGTCGACAAGGGGGTGCTCGTGCCGCGGCCCGAGACGGAGGGGCTCGTGGTCCGCGTCCTCGACCTGTGCCGTGCCGCGGAGGCCCCGCGGATCATCGACGTGGGCACGGGATCGGGGGCGATCGTCGTGGCCTTGGCCAAGCATCTGCCCCGGGCGACGTTTGCGGCTACGGATGTCTCCGCGGAGGCACTCGCCGTGGCCCGGGCCAACGCCGAGCGGCACGGCGTGGCCGAGCGGATCACCTTTTTTCATGGTGATCTGCTGGCCGCTGCCGCGGGGCCGTGGGACGTGATCGTCAGCAACCCGCCGTACGTGCGTGAGGACGAGTTCGCCCCCCTGCCCCGCGACGTCCGCGACCACGAGCCGCGGGGTGCGCTCGTGGCCGGGCCGACCGGCGTGGAGGTGGTCGAGCGGCTGACGGCCGCCGCTGCGACGCAGCTCGTGCCGGGCGGCTGGCTCGTGGTCGAGATTGGACCCGCCGTGGTGCAGGCGGCCGAGGCCGCGGTCGCGGCCCAGGCCGCGCTGGAGCCGGGGCCGACGCTCAAGGATCTCGCCGGCCTGCCCCGCATCGTGCAGGCCCGCCGCCGCGGCGCGGTGGACACGGCGGCCGCGCCGGTTCATTCCGCTGACACGTGATTTCCGAACCGCGGCAGGTGACGCCTTCCCCTTGTGTCACGGCGCTTGTTTTGCTGTTGCGCGTTCTCCAGTCATGCGCTCGGCTTGACATGCGCGAACGGTACAAAAAGCCCCCGGCGGGAGCCGGGGGACTCCGGGTTGCATCTCATCCCGGGTGCCATGCGATGTGGGTTTGAACCGGGAAATCACGTTGCGTGATGCGGCATGGACGGCGGGATGATTTTCACTCCCGGAGTCCCCGGGGTGCCAACCGGGGCTTCTTGGGCTGGTGACGGGACCGATCGCCTGTGTACGGGTGGTCAAAACACGATTCGCTACTGGATCCCTGCAGCGGCGCCGCTTTGTTGAACTCCTCCGCGCAACACCAAAAGGCGCTTGCGCGGCCTGCGCAAGGCCCCCGGCTTCCCGGCCCGAGGTGCCGCCGCGGAGGCGGTGTGCATGAAGCCGCCGGGCGAAGCCGAAGACAGCCCTGCCACCCCGGTGTCTCATTAGCATGGCTTCCACGCATCTGCGTCTCGTCGCCGGTTCCTGCCTCGTCGTGGCGCTGCTGTCCGCGGCGGTCGGCCAGGGAGAGGAGGCTGGCACCGACGTGCACATGGTGTCGTTTCGGCGGGCGCCCGAGATCGATGAGCCGCAGGCTGCGGCCACGCCGGCCGACGACAACTTCATCTACCGGCTCGTCCACAAGCTCATACCCGGTCCGGAGCCCCGGCGGCCGCCGCCCGCCGACGTCGCATTTCCTGGGCCCGACACGGCCAACTTCCCCGACAGTCCGTTCACGCTGCCCAAGGGCCGCTCGATGATCGAGACGATTCCGTGCTCCTACGCCTTCCCGGGGCCGGGCACGGCGGCGAGCTGGTCGTGGCCGTTCCTGATGCGGACCGGACTCACGGACGACCTCGAGCTGCGACTCTATTCCCAGGGGCCGACGGTCGTCGGGCCTGCGGCCGGAAAGCCTGGCTACGACGGATTCGCACCGCTCGTCTTCGATCTCAAGATGCACCTCTGGGGCGAACGCGACTGGATGTTCTGGCCGAGCGTCGGCGTGGAGGTGTTTCTCGTCAGCGGGATCGCGTCGCGGCCGTTTCAGATCGGCACCGAGCCCGGAATGCAGCTCCTCGCGGATCACCGGCTCCCCGGTGACATCGTCGTGGAGTGGAACGTGGGCTACTACGGCACCGGCAACCCTGACCTGCCAGACGACTTGAGCAGTCCCTACCTCGGGGCTTCGTGGGCGGTGCAGAAGGAGCTGCGCGAAGACTTCGCCATCTTCTATCAGGGCTTCTACAACAACGTGAACTTTCCTTACTTCCCCTCCGATCTCGTGAGCGGCTTTGGGGCGCAGTGGAACGCCACCCGTCGCCTCGCCCTCTTCGGCAGCTACAACTGGTCGCTCGACGGCGTGGGAAGCCCGTCCGGCGGCTACGCCGGATTCGCGTATGCCTACTGAATAGGACGCTACTCGCCCCTCTCGCCTGACGCCGCATCACGCGCGGTGCTTCTCCCTGTAGCGGCGGTCTCTGACCGTCGAAATCGGGGTGCCGAAGACGCCTTCCCTGGAGCGGCGGTGGCTGACCGTCGAAATCGTGCCGCCGAAGACGCCTTCCCTGGAGCGGCGGTGGCTGACCGTCGAAATCGGCGTGCCGAAGACGCCTTCCCTGTAGCGGCGGTCTCTGACCGTCGAAATCGTGCCGCCGAAGACGCCTTCCCTGTAGCGGCGGTCTCTGACCGTCGAAATCGGGCCTGTGGCTCCACTCCCCGCATTCGCAAGCCTGGAGGCTTGCGCCACGGGAGCGGCCGGGGCTGACTGTTGGCAAAACATCGCCTCGTGCGCTTTTTGCCATGCGGGCCTGCCCGCTGGAATCGACCCGGCCCTCCGGGCCTGGCGCCGCATTCGGCTCGGTGCTTCTCCCTGACGCGGCCTCGGCTGACCGTCGTGCCCGGTTGCCGGGAAGCCCGAATCGTCAGATGAGGGAATCCGCGTCGCTCCACCGGAGGCGATCCGCATTCCCTCGGCTCCCGCCTCGGGCTTCCAGGGCACGAGACCGCGTTCCCCGACAAACCGGAACCTGCCCGGGGGACTCCGGGTGGCGATGGGCTTCCGAACGCCATGCGGAAATTTTTTGCCCCTCCTGCCCTCGGCGCACGCTTTTCTTGGTAGGCGGCCGATGGTGCCGCCGCAACCAGGTGGGCGGCAGAGGGCAAGACGATGGATCTGGGAACCGCGACGGCATGGGCGATGGCGGCCTGGGGCCGGGGGGCTGACACGCTGCACATGTGGGGCGGGTGGACGCGGAGTCTGTGGTTCGCGGCCCGGGGCCACCTGCGGTCCGATCCCCTTCCCTGCCGGCCACTGGTCCTGGTCGCCGTGCTGTTCGCCGCCGGCTGCGCCGGCGTGCGGGCCCTGCCTGCGGTGCCGGGGGGCTGGGCCGTGCCGGCGTGGGCCGCGGCGGTCGCCGGTCTTGTGGCGTGGGCCACGTGCTCATCGCGCCGCGCGCTACGGGCCGCGCTGATCGGCCTGCAGGCGGCGATCGTGTGCCTGGGGGCCGCGTGGAGTGCGGCGCGGTTCGACCTGTTCCCGGCCGACGAACTGGCCTGGCAGTTCGGGGATGCTCCCACGCCGGTCGCCATGGTGGGAACGGTCGTGGAGTCGCCCCGGACGCTGCCTGCGCCGGCCGGCGATCCGCGGCGGGCTGCCGCGATCGGTCCGGCGAGCGAGTGCGTCGTGGCCGTCGAACGGGTGCGTGACGGCAGCCGCTGGCGTCCGGCCGCGGGGCGGGTCGCCGTGGTCATCGACGGTGATGCTCCCGATCTCGTGCCAGGCAGTCGCGTGCGGGTGCTGGGGCGTGGGCTGCGGCCCGCGGCCGCTTTGAACCCGGGCGAGTTCGACTTCCGGGTGCGGGCCCGGTCGCAGCGCTGCCTCGCGATCGCGCGGACGAGCGTCGCCGACGTGCGGCCGCTTTCCACGCCGCCATGGTGGTGGCCACCCGTGGCGCTCCAGTGGCTTCGCCGGCAGGGGGAAGCGACGCTCGAGCGGCATGTCGCTCCGCAGCGGTCGGCGCTCGCCGCGGCGCTGCTGCTCGGCCGCCGCGACGCCCTGCCCCGCGACGAGACCGACGACTTCCTCGTCACGGGCACCGTCCACATCCTCTCGATCTCCGGGCTGCACGTCGGCCTGCTCGCCCTGGGCCTGTTCAAGCTGCTGCGGCTGGCCTGCCTGCCGCGACGGTGGTCGCTCGTGGCCGTCGCCATCGTCACGGGGCTGTACATGTTCCTCGTGCAGGCGGAGACGCCCGTCGTGCGGGCCACGCTTCTGGTCTGGCTGGCGTGCATCGCGGCGGCGCTGGGGCGGCGGGCGACCGCGATCAACGGTCTGGCGGTGGCGGCGATCGTCGTGTTGGTCTGCCGGCCGGCCGAGGTGTTCAGCGCCGGCGCGCAGCTGTCGTTTCTCTCCACAGCCGTGCTCGTCGGCGTGGCGCGACTGCTGCCGTCGCACCGTGGGCCGACCGACCCGATCGATCGGCTCATCGAACGCAGTCGCACGCCGGTTGAGCGTCTGGTGCGTCGCTGCAGTTGGAGCGTGTGGACGCTGTTCGCCGCGGGCGCGGCGGTGTGGCTGGCGACGCTGCCGCTGGTCGCCGCCCGCTTTCACGTCGTCAGCCCCGTGGGCCTGGTGCTCAACGTGCTTGTGGCGCCGTTCGTGGCCGTGGCGATGGGCTGCGGGCTCGGCTGCCTGCTCGCGGCCCCCTGCTCCGCCGTCGTGGCCGGCTGGTGCGGTGCCGGGTGTGATGCGGCGCTGGCCTGCATGGGCTGGCTCGTGTCGTGCGGCGCGGCGGTGCCCGGGGGGCACGTCTGGGTGGCGGGGCCGCCGGCGTGGTGGGTCGTCGGCTGGTATGCCCTGTTCGCCGCGGTGCTGGTCAGCCTGCCGCGGCCGCGACTGGGACGTGTCGGCACCTGGGCCGCCGTGGCGACGGCGTGGATCGTCGTCGGGCTTGTCGGCCAGGGCGTGGTGCGGCTCCTGGAGGGAGGGCCGCGGGAGATGCGGGCCGTGATGGCGGCGGTCGGGCACGGCTGCGGGATCGTGGTCCGGTCGCCGACGGGCCGGTGCCTCGTGTATGACGCGGGCCGGCTGGGCGCCCCCGGCGCGGCCCGGCGGGCGCTGGCCGCCGTGCTCTGGGATCAGGGCGTGACGCGGATCGATTCGCTCGTCATCTCGCACGCGGATGCCGACCACTTCAACGCGGTGCCGGAGCTGCTCGAGCGGTTCGCCGTCGATGAGATCGTGGTCACGGAGGCGTTTTGTGGCAGCCCTGCCGCCGGGGTCGCCGACCTGCTGGCCCGCGCCGCCGCCCGGGGCGTGCCGGTGCGCGTGGTACGGGCGGGCGACTCGTTCGCGGTCGATCCGCTGTGTCGCGTCCGCGTGCTTCGCGATGGCGCCGGTTCCGCGCCGGCGGCCGACAACGAGCGGAGCCTGGTGCTGGCCGTCGAGGCGGCGGGCCGGCGGCTGCTGCTCACGGGTGATCTCGAGGGGCCGGCCCTGGCCGCGTTCGTGGCGGCGGAGCCTGATTCGTGCGACGTGCTCGTGGCCCCGCATCACGGCACCCGCACCAGCCTGCCGGCCGACATCGCGCGGGTGACGAGTCCGGGCCTCGTGCTCGTCAGCGGTGTCGGCGGCCCGTCCTGGCCGGAGGTGAGTGCCGCTTACCGCGCCGCCGCGGGCGCTGCGACCGTGTTGAAGACGGGGGGCGAGGGGGCGATCGCGGTCACGTTGACGGCGGCGGCAGTGGACGTGTCACGCTACTCCGCCGGCCGCTGGCGGAAACTGCCTGGCCTGTAACGCCTGCCTCTGACCACCGTGCCTGCTCTTCTGGAGCGCCGGTCTCCGGCCGTCGAATCCGCTCTCCTGCAACACCGGTCTCCGACCGTCGTGCCTGATCCCCTGGATCGCCGGTCTCTGACCATCGTGCCTCGTCCTCTGTAGCGGCGGTCTCTGACCGTCGAATCCGCGTCGCGCCCCACCAGCGCTCACGACCTTCTCACTATCGCCTCCGCCGGTGCAGCTGTCGGTCACGTTCCAGGGCGACACTGCCACCCCGGCGTTTGAAACGGCCTACGTCGGCCAGCTTCGCTGGTCGGGCGTGCAAGGACAGGCCCGCGACGCCGGTCTGCCCGACGCCTTCATGGCGTACTGCATCGACGGGCTGCAGTGGGTCTACGGAGGCATGACCCACACGTTCACCGATTTCACCTCCGCCGTGAACGCCAACCCGTTCGGCGGCGCTAACGGCGCCATGGGCGTGTGCCGCGCCAACCTGCTCACGCAGTTCTGGAACCAGTACGGTTTACACGTGGTACTTGAGCGTCCTGGAGAGCCCGTCCTATCAGGGGCAGATCACCGCCACAACCAACCCAAAAACCCCCGACACAGGCGGCTGCGACGGTCTTCCGTGCACAACCTGCTCGACCTGCTCGACGTCCCGCGTCAACAAGACGACCGGCCAAGCCGAGGTCATCACCGTCGCCGGCAGCGGCGGCGGAGCCGCCACCACGCCCTCGATCGGTCTGCAGCTCAACCAGCCCGCGACCACGGCGCCGCTGCCCCCCTCCCCCGCCCCCTTCGGCAACGGCTGGTCCCGCACGGCGGCCCCCTCCCTCACGATGCGTGGCACCGACCCCGCCAATCCCACGAGCGTGTCGATCGTCTTCAACGCCAGCGACACCCGCGTCTACCAAAACACCTCCACGTCCCCCGGCCAGCCGGCCTTCTCTCGCGCCACCCGCCAGGGCTCGACCGACCGCTTTGCGCTCGAAGGTGGAAACTACGTCTTCCGCACCGCCGCCGGCGACACGCTCACGTTCAACGGTTTTGGTGCCAGCATCCCCGCCGCCGCCCGCGGCCAGCTCGTCTCCCGCACCGATTCCAGCGGCAACAGCTTCGACTTCTCGTTCAACCCCGACGGCTCCGTCGCCCGGCTGACCAGCCGTGTCGCCGGCCAGGCCACGCCCGTCGAACTGCAGGACTACGTCTATCTCCCGGCAACCGATCCCAACGCAGGAAAGGTCGCCCGCATCGACATCCGCCGTGGCGACTCCACGCTCGTCCGCACGACGACGTTTACGTATCACGATGGCACGACCTCGTTCGGCGCGCTCGGCGATCTGGCCGGGATGGAAGTCCGCGACGCAGCCGGCGCCCTCCTCGACTCGAGCGTCTACCGCTACACGATCGCCGCCAGCGGCCAGTCGCTGATCGAATACACGTTCGACACCGACGCCGTCCGCCGCGCCACGGCCGCGGGAATCAACCTCGCCACGGCCACGAACTCGGCCGTCGCCCCGTTCGCGACCGATTTTTTTGCGTACGACTCCCAAAACCGCGTCATCCGCCACGACGTCCAGGGCGCCGGCTGCTCTTCCTGCACCGGCGGCATCGGCACGTTTACCTACTCCTACGCCCAGAATCCAAAACCCGTCCTCGGCAGCAACCTCGACTGGCGCACAAAAACCACCGAGACCCGCCCCGACGGCACCGAGCGGATCGTCTACTCAAACGCCCGCACCCAGCCGATGCTCGAAGTGATCCGCACCACCGAAGGGGGCGTCACCAAGCAACAAGGCACCTACACCCGCTACAACGCCCGCGGCCAGGCGATCTGGCAGGTGAGCCCGGAGTCGATCAACCTCCCGGCGAACCTCGCCGAGATCGAGCAATACCCCGATCTCCTGAACGAGGTCGCCGGCAACTTTCAATACATCAGCGACTCGAGCGGCCTGATCGAGGTCACGAACTACGCCACGGCCACCACCGCCACGGCAACGACTGCCGGCAGCGTGGACCGGTTCGTGTCGAGCACGGCCGTGATGCGGGGCGACCGCGGCATGGCCGTCACACAGGAAGCGTTTACCTACTTCGTGCAATCGGGCGGCGGCAGCACGGTCATGCCGCTGGCCACCCGCACGACGTATCCGAACACGACCACCTCGGGCGCGCAGACGACCAGCTACGCCTACACGTTTACTGCTGGCACGACGCAGATCGTCTCCCAACGGACGACACTCCCGACGGTCACCACCGCCCAAAACGGCCCCGGCACGGCCGTCGTGGTCGATCGCGTGTTCGACGCAGCCGGCCGCGAGATCTGGTCGCGGGACGGCGACGGGTTTTTGAGGCACACACAGTACGACGTGCAGACCGGCGCCGTCGTGAAGAGCATCGTGGACGTCAACACATCTCGCACGAGCGACTTCGACGCGCAAAGTCTGCCCTCTGGCTGGGCCACGCCCACCGGCGGCGGCCTGCATCTCGTGACGACCCACGAAGTGGACTCGCTCGGCCGAATCACCAAGGCCACCGACCCGCGCGGGAGTATCACCTACACCGTCTACGACGACGTCAACCACTCGACCCGCACCTACGTCGGCTGGAACGCCACCACCCGCACCCCGACCGGCCCGATCACGGTCTCGCGCCGCGATCTCTCGGGCACCTACACCGAGAGTCTCACCTACTCGGCCGTGCCCGCAGTGGACGCCCAGGGCCGCCCGACGGGCACCGAGCCGATCACGAACATGCAGTCGCTCACGCGGTCGCTTATGAACGCAGCCGGCCAGGTGATCGCGGTAGACCGCTACACGAACCTCGACGGCCTCGCCTACTCCACCGCCACGGCCACGCTCGGCCTCGAGGGCGCCAACTACCTCCGCACCCGCTACGCCTACAACGACCAGGGCCAGGTGGAGCGTGTCCAAAACCCCGCCGGCACGATCACGATCTCCACGTTCGACGGTCTCGGCCGGCTGACGGGCACGTACGTCGGCACCGACGACTCGACGACCAACGGCTTCAAGTGGAAGCCGTCCAATGCCGCCTCCACGTCCAACATGGTCCAAGTCGCCGCCTACGAATACGACAACGGCGGCGTGGGCAACGGCAACCTCACCAAGTCCACGCACTTCCCGGGGGGCGGTGCCGCCCCGCGTGTCGTTCAAAACGCCTATGATTGGCGGGACCGCCTCGTCGCCACGAAGTCTGGCGCCACAGGCACCCTCGCCACGGAAGACCCGTCCGTGAACCGTCCGCTCTCGTTCACCGACTACGACAACCTCGGCCGCGTGACGGGCCGGAGCGTGTTCGACGGCGACGGCATCTGGGTGATAGACGCGAATGCTGACGGCGTGCCCGACAAGCCGGCGGCGGGCCTGCTCCGCAGCTCGCAGGTCTCGCTCTACGACGCGCAGGACCGGGTGTTCCGCACGCAGGAGCTGTTCGTCGATCAGACCACGGGCGCGGTCGGCACCCCGCAGCTCACGACGAACATGTTTTACGATCGCCGCGGCAACGTCGCGGCCGTCTACGCCCCCAACAGCCCCGTCTCGCAAAGCCGCTACGACGGCGTCGGCCGGCTCACGACAAGCTTTACGCTCGGCAACGTGCCAAGTGCCACCTGGGCCAATGCCACCTCGCTCACAGCGTCGCTGATCCTCGAACAAACCGAGTACACCTACGACGCCGCGAGCAACGTGATCCTCACCGTAAACCGGCAGCGGTTCCACGACGCGGCTACGACGCTCCTCGGCTCCCTCGGCACGCCGACCAGCGGCATCCCGGCCCGCGTCTCCTTCGCCGCTAACTACTACGACGCCGCCGACCGGCTCACGGCCTCGGTCAACGTCGGCACCAACGGCGGCGTGGACTATGTCCGCCCCGGCACCGTCCCGGCCGGCTCTGACACCG
>Ga0315906_10001693_pt1 | contig 32257 bp, 42 predicted proteins | sample LakEriMetagenome_4_FD_203526 | JGI IMG/M metagenome (GOLD analysis project Ga0315906, IMG submission 203526) | Freshwater fungal communities from buoy surface, Lake Erie, Ohio, United States - Buoy 2 MA122 | ecosystem: Environmental > Aquatic > Freshwater > Lake > Lake biofilm | place: USA... | reverse complement strand
ACAATAAAAAAGCCCGGCCGAAGCCGGGCTTTTTCGTGACGCTTTGAACCGCTTAGTTCTGAACGTTCAGTTCGGTACGGCGGTTGGTTTCGCTCTTACAAGCCGGCGAGGTTTGCTCGGTGGCTTCCAGCGGACGGCTTTCGCCATAACCGTTCGGACCCGCCAGACGGCCGGCATCAATGCCTTTGCTGGTCAGGTAGTCATACACGGTTTGCGAACGACGCTGCGACAGACCTTGGTTGTAGGTGTCTTTGCCGCAAAGGTCGGTGTGACCAGCGACTTCAACACGCAGTTCCGGGTACTTGGCAAGCACGGCAACGGCTTCATCAAGAATCGCGACTGCGTCAGGACGCAGGGTGGCTTTGTCGAAGTCGAAGTTCACGCCTTTCAGGTCGATGCTCAGCTTGACCGGGCAACCGTCGGCGCCGATGGTCTGACCAGCTTCCGAGTTCGGGCATTTGTCGTTGCAATCGTTGACGCCATCATTGTCACCGTCGAGGGTGTCGCAGGTCGGAGCGGCAACCACCGGAGCGGCCAGGTCACCCAGCTTCACGAGAATCGAAGCAGCGGCATACAGATCAACGAAACCGCCGATGTCACCAACAATATTGTCGTTTTCGGTGTGGCTGTCATAACGGGCACCACCTTCAACACGGAAATCAACGCGCTTGCGACGATCGGTTTCGATACCGACACCGAGCTTAGCGGCCCATTCGGCGCCTTCATACAAGCCATCGACCACATTGTGATCGGTTGCACCCAGACCACCAACGATGTAGGGATCCCATGCGCGGCCGTCTTTGGTGAAGTAGTAACGGGCGTTCAGGAAGATCGAGTTCAGATCCCAGTTCACATCCCCGTCGACCGGATTGATGTCGAGGGTCGGGCTGGCTTGATCATAGGACAGCTCCAGACCGAAGTTTTCGGACAGACGCTTGCCGATGCCGACGCCGTAAAGTTCGGAATTGGACACGCCGAGACGATCGTCGTCGGTGCCGAGAACGCCGAGGGTGCCGGAAATGTACCAGCGATCATCGAATTCCTGGGCAGCAGCAGCTTGCGAGAAGCCGACGGCGCTGAGAAGAGCAAGGCCAAGTAGATTTTTCTTCATTTTTACATCTCCATTTTACATGTGGAAAATAGCTACAAATCGATACAGGCGAGACGCCCGCAGTGTCAACGACCGTAAACCCTGTTCGAATCGTTAACGCCAAAATAACACTTTTGGGAGAAATTGCAAGCCTTTGGGGTGAAAAGTTCCATAAATTTTCACCTCATTTCACTTTGAATTTCTGAGCAGTTTCTGATACATACGGGGATAAACTTGAGACCCGCCCCCCACTGGTCAAGGGAGATTGTCTGCTGAACACCGACCGGCGGAGCCGCCGTTCAGGTTACCGAAACACCTTAAAACGGATCTGAAAACCTGTTTTCAGTCATTTTTTGACTATACTCTGGGGTATGGTTTTCGGAATCCGCGCCTCCATCATACTAAAAAGCATATCCCATGAGCCCTCCCGAATTCCCAAACCTGTTCCATCCGCTCGACCTCGGTTTCTGTACCCTACCTAACCGCATCCTCATGGGGTCCATGCATACCGGCCTGGAAGACAAGCGTGCCGACTATCCCAAACTGGCAGCCTACTTCAGGGAGCGTGCCGAAGGCGGAGCCGGACTGATGGTCACCGGCGGCATCGCCCCCAATATCCGCGGTTGGCTCAAACCCTTCGGCGGCAAACTGAGCTGGCGGCTTGAAGTGGCCCCGCACCGACAGGTCACCGATGCAGTGCACGGCGCAGGAGGGCGGATTGCCATGCAGATTCTGCATGCCGGGCGCTACGGCTACCACCCGCTCTCCGTATCATCAATGGCCAAAAAGGCGCCCATCAACCCGTTCACACCCCAAGCCCTCAGCGCACGTGGCATCGAAAGAACCATCCGCGATTACGTGCGCAGCGCCGAACTGGCGCGTGAGGCCGGTTATGACGGCGTCGAAGTCATGGGCTCTGAGGGGTACCTGATCAACCAGTTCGTCTCGCCGCAGGTGAACAGCCGCGCTGATGACTGGGGCGGTGATGCCGCAAAGCGCCGGCGTTTCGCGGTCGAAATCGTTTCCCGGATGCGGAAGGCCGTCGGACCGGATTTCATCATCATTTACCGCCTCTCCATGCTGGAGCTGGTACCCGAAGGTCTGGCCTGGCCAGAAATCGTGGAACAGGCCAAAGCCATCGAGGCAGCCGGTGCAACCATCATCAACACCGGCATTGGCTGGCATGAAGCCCGGGTACCGACCATCGCCACGTCGGTGCCGCGCGCGGCCTTTGCCGGAGTGACCGGAAAGCTGAAGCCTCACGTTAAACTGCCCCTAATCGCCACCAACCGCATCAATATGCCCGATGTCGCCGAGCAGATTCTCGCCAACGGCCAGGCTGACATGATTTCGATGGCGCGCCCGCTGTTGGCAGACGCCCAGTGGCCGAACAAGGCCAAAGCCGGCAAGACGCACCTGATCAACACCTGCATTGCCTGCAATCAGGCCTGCTTGGACCACGTGTTCGAAAACAAAAAAGCCTCCTGCCTGGTCAATCCACGTGCCTGCCGCGAAACTGAACTCAACTACGCGCCGACCACAGTGAAGAAGCGCATCGCGGTCGTGGGTTCTGGACCAGCAGGACTGAGTTTCGCCACCGTCGCCGCCGGACGCGGCCATGACGTCACCCTGTTTGATGCAGCATCGGAAATCGGCGGGCAGTTCAATTACGCCAAGCGCATTCCCGGCAAAGAGGAGTTCCACGAGACCCTGCGCTATTACGGCAATCTGCTGGCAGAAACCGGCGTTAGCGTGAAACTCGGGCACACCGTGGATGCGACCCAGCTGCAGCAGGCCAGATTCGACGAGATCGTCATTGCCACCGGTATTACTCCGCGTGGCCTGCGCCTGCCGGGCAGCGATCACCCGAAGGTGCTCGGCTACCTTGACGTGCTGCGCGATGACGCGCCGATCGGCAAATCGGTCGCCATCATCGGTGCCGGTGGCATCGGCTTCGATGTGGCCGAGTTTCTTCTGCATATGCAATCGGCAGGCCTTGATCCGCGTCGCTGGATGCAGGAATGGGGCGTCGATCCCACCTTCGAAACCAAAGGCGGTCTGTGCAAGCCAGAGCCGCATACCCCGGCACGGCAGATCTGGCTGCTGCAGCGCAGCGCGGGAAAACCAGGGGCACGATTGGGCAAAACCACCGGGTGGATCCACCGCGCGGCGCTCAAGATGGGTGGCGTACAGGCTTGGAGCGGCATTGAATACGTGGCTGTCGATGATGCCGGCCTGCATATCAAAAAAGATGGCGAGGCCATGGTGTTGCCGGTCGATCATGTCATCGTGTGCGCGGGCCAGGAACCCCAGCGGACGCTCCATGACGCATTGCAAGGCCTTGGTCTGAGCTCGCACCTCATCGGTGGTGCCGAGCAGGCGGGAGAACTGGATGCCAAGCGCGCGATTACGCAAGGCGCTGAGCTGGCGGCACGCCTCTGAACGGAATCACTTCCTCCAGTATCGCTCCATCTCCAAGTAGGTGAACGACGCCGACCAGGTGATCAGTACAAAGCCGGTCAATGACATGGTGCCGGCAATGAAGCGGATGGGCCCGACCGGGACCAGATCGCCAAATCCGAGCGTATTGAAGGTCACCGCTGAAAGATAGACCGCATCCAGCAGATGCAAGGGATCAGCACCTTTGATGAATCCGGTCTCGGGGTAATGCAGTGTCAGCCAGAGTGTGATGCCGAAAATCCAGATTTCGGTCACATGCAATGCCAGAACAGAGAAAATCGAATACAGCACCTTCCGCCGCGAATGCAGTTCACGGCGCTTGGCCAGCCAGTTCGAAATCAGCGCCAGCCCCTCATAGTGCACCAGAACGGCAAGACTGACCGCCAGAGTGGTCGCACAGACCACCACGGTATTGGCTTGCCAGTCCTCGTAAAGGGTAATCATGGGGTTCCGTCCGGAGCGCTGTAGGCAGGATCTTGCGGAACCCTCAACAGTCCTTCCATCAGTACGCGCGCACTACGGCTCATGATGGCTTTGCGCACCGTCCATCGACCATTGTCCTGAACGACCTCAGCACCCACGCGCAAGGTGCCGCTGGGGTGTCCAAAGCGAACAGACGGATGCACGTCGCCGCCGGCCGCCCGGTTCACCACGGTACCGGGAATGGCCGCAGCCGTGGCTATGGCCACGGCACAGGTGCCCATCATCGCATGATGCAGTTTCCCCATCGAGAGCGCGCGGACCTGCAGATCGATGTCGATGGCACGGATGTGCCTGCCGCTGCTGCTAGTGTAGTCCGCCGACGGAGCGACGAAAGCCACCTTTGGCGTGTGCTGACGCGAAACCGCATCCGCTACGTTTTGAATCAAACCCATACGCACAGCACCAGTGGCGCGGATGCTTTCGAACATGGCCAATGCTTTGGCGTCGCTATTGATGGCATCCTGCAGTTCGGAGCCGGTATAACCGATATCGGCGGCATTGACGAACACGGTCGGGATGCCGGCATTGATCAGGGTCGCTTCAAGAACGCCGATGCCGGGGACATCCAGCGGATCGGTCAAATTGCCGGTCGGAAACATGGAGCTACCGCTCTGGTCTTCACCCTCATCGGCCGGGTCGATGAACTCGAGCACGATTTCAGAGGCTGGGAAGGCAACGCCGTCGAGTTCAAAATCACCGGTCTCCTGCACTTCACCGCCGCGCATCGGAACATGCGCCAGGATGGTTTTGCCGATGTTGGCTTGCCAGATGCGCACGGTACAGAACCCATCGTGCGGTACACGCGCCGGATCAACCATGCCATGAGCAATGGCAAATGGTCCGACTGCTGCAGACAGATTGCCGCAATTGCCGCTCCAGTCGACGAAAGCGGTGTCGATGGCGACCTGGCCGTAAAGATAGTCGACATCATGATCGGGCATGCTGGCTTCGGAAATGATCACGCACTTGCTGGTGCTGGACGTCGCCCCGCCCATGCCATCGGTATGCTTGCCGTAAGGATCGGGCGAGCCTATGATCCGCATCAGCAAGGCATCGCGGGCCACGCCGTGCTGCTGCGCGGCCTTGGGCAGATCCTGCAAACGGAAGAACACACCTTTGGACGTCCCGCCACGCATGTAGGTGGCCGGAATACGGAGCTGAGGCGCAGCGTTCATGTCAGCTTTCCTTTGTCGCATCGAGGAAGTCCTGCGCGAATCGCTGTAGCACGCCACCGGCTTCGTAGATGGACACCTCTTCATCCGAATCCAGGCGGCAGATCACGGAAACCTCGCTGGCTTCACCGTTGTTTCGACGTATGGTCAGTTTGAGACGCGCACCCGGCTGGCGTTCGCCCGTGACATCATAGGTCTCGCTGCCGTCAATGCCATGGGTGACTCTGGACTCGCCCGGGAGAAACTCCAGCGGCAGCACACCCATGCCGATCAGATTGGTCCGGTGGATACGTTCGAAGCCTTCGGCCACGATGGCTTCCACGCCGGCCAGCCGGACGCCTTTCGCTGCCCAATCGCGCGAACTGCCCTGCCCGTAATCGGCGCCGGCGATGATGATCAGCGGCTGCTTGCGCGTCATATAGGTTTCGATGGCTTCCCACATGCGGCTCATCCGTCCTTCCGGCTCGATACGGGCCAGAGAACCTTGGATGATGATGCCCTGCGCATCACGCACCATCTCGTTGAGCAGTTTCGGATTGGCGAAAGTCGCGCGCTGTGCGGTCAGATGATCACCGCGATGGGTGGCATAGGAGTTGAAATCCTCTTCAGGCACGCCCATGCTCGCTAGGTATTCACCGGCGGCACTGTCCAACATGATGGCGTTGGACGGCGACAGGTGGTCGGTAGTGATGTTGTCGCCGAGCACCGCCAAGGGCCGCATGCCCTGCAGCGTGCGCTCACCGGCCAATGCCCCTTCCCAATAGGGCGGACGGCGGATGTAGGTGCTCATCGGTCGCCAATCATACAGCGGCTCTACCGTCTTGCCGTTTTCGAGCCGCGCCATGAACATCGGCTCGTACACTCGCCGGAACTGCTCCGGCTTGACGCTGGCTTTGACCACCGTATCGATTTCCTCATCGCTCGGCCAGATATCGCGTAGCAATACTGGCCTGCCCTGTGCATCGATGCCCAGTAGATCCTTTTCGATATCAAAACGCACCGTACCGGCAATCGCATAGGCGATGACCAGCGGCGGCGAGGCCAGGAAGGCCTGCTTGGCGTAAGGGTGGATACGCCCGTCGAAATTGCGGTTGCCCGACAGCACTGCGGTCGCATACAGATCCCGCTCGATGATTTCCTGCTGGATTGCCGGGTCCAGAGCGCCGCTCATGCCGTTGCAGGTGGTGCAGGCGAAAGCGACGATGCCGAAACCGAGCCGCTCGAGATCATCGAGCAGGCCGGCTTCCTTGAGATACAGTTCGACGACTTTAGAACCGGGAGCCAATGACGATTTCACCCAGGGTTTCCGCAACAGACCCCTGGCATTGGCATTGCGCGCCAGCAGAGCGGCAGCGATGACGTTGCGCGGATTTGAGGTATTGGTACAGGAGGTGATGGCGGCGATGATGACCGCACCGTCCGGCATCAAACCACTTTTCTCGTCGGATCTGCCCGCTTCCAGCTTGATGGAATCCGCGATGCCATGCTCGGCCAAGGCATGGGTCGGCAGACGTTTGTGCGGATTGGAAGGGCCGGCCATATTGCGCACGACCGAGGACAGATCGAAGTGCAGTGTGCGCTCGTAGCGTGCGTCCGCCAGCATGTCGGTCCACAGGCCGGCCGCCTTCGCATAGGTCTCGACCAAGGCCACTTGTTCATTGCTACGGCCAGTAAGCCGCAGGTACTCCAGGGTATTGCCGTCGATGAAGAACATCGCGGCGGTGGCACCGTATTCCGGAGCCATGTTGGAAATCGTGGCGCGGTCGCCAATGGTCAGCGCCGATGCGCCTTCACCGCGGAATTCGAGATAGGCACCGACGACTTTGGATTCCCGGAGGAACTCGGTCAGCGCCAGTACAACATCGGTGGCAGTGATGCCGGGTTGCGGTCTTCCCGTCAGTTCAACGCCGATGATTTCGGGCGTACGCATCCAAGAGGCACGGCCTAGCATGACGTTTTCAGCTTCCAGACCACCCACACCGACGGCGATGACGCCGAGGGCATCCACGTGCGGCGTGTGACTGTCGGTACCCACACAGGTATCCGGGAACGCCACGCCATCCTGAACTTGGACCACCGGTGACATTTTTTCCAGATTGATCTGGTGCATGATTCCGTTGCCCGGCGGAATGACCTCGACGTTGCGGAAGGCAAGCTTGGTCCAGTCGATGAAATGGAACCGGTCTTCGTTGCGGCGGTCTTCGATGGCGCGGTTCTTGGCGAACGCATCCGGATCATAACCGCCGCACTCCACCGCGAGCGAATGGTCGACAATCAGCTGGACCGGCACCACCGGATTGACCTGCGCCGGATCGCCGCCCATGTCGGCGATGGCATCGCGCAGGCCTGCCAGATCAACCAAGGCGGTCTGGCCGAGAATGTCATGGCAGACCACACGCGCGGGAAACCAGGGAAAGTCGAGTTCGCGGCGGTTGTCGATCAGCTGCCCGAGAAAATTATCGCGACGGGATGGCTCAGCGCATCGCACAATGTTTTCCGCATGCACGCGCGCGGTATAAGGCATGCGCGCATATGCACCTGGCTGCATGGCTTCAACGGCCGCCTGCGCATCGAAATAATCAAGCGTGGTATTCGGCAGGCGCTTGCGGTAGTCGGTATTCATCGTTTCTCGATTGAAACATACTCGCGGTCTGCTTCACCGATATAATTCGCGCTCGGGCGGATGATTTTTCCGTCAATGCGCTGCTCGATGACATGTGCGGACCAGCCGGAGGTACGTGCTATGACGAACAATGGCGTGAACATGGCTGTTGGAATGCCCATCATGTGATAGGCCGAAGCAGAATACCAGTCGAGATTCGGGAACATCTTTTTCATGTCCCACATCAGTGTCTCGATTCGTTCGGAGATATCGAAAAGATTCCGGTTCCCGCCCTCGGTGCAGAGTGTCCGTGAAATTTCCTTGATGATCGGATTGCGCGGGTCACCGATGGTGTAGACCGGATGTCCGAAACCGATGACGATTTCCTTGCGCTCGACCCGGGCCCGGATATCGGATTCGGCATCATCTGGCGAATCATAACGCGCGATGATTTCCATCGCCACTTCATTGGCGCCGCCGTGTTTCGGGCCGCGCAAGGCACCGATGGCGCCGGTGATACAGCTGAACATGTCGGAACCGGTTCCGGCGATGACGCGGCCGGTGAAAGTCGAGGCATTGAATTCGTGTTCAGCATACAGAATCAGTGATCGGTCCAATGCCCTTGCATGGGATTCACCGGGCACCGCGTCATGCAGCAGGTGCAGGAAGTGCGCAGCGATGGAATCGTCATCGGTTTCAACGTTTATCCTGCGGCCGGTGCGGGTGAATTGCCACCAATAGATCAGCATCGAGCCAAAAGAAGCCATCAAACGATCCGCGATGTCCCTGGCTTCCGTTTCCGGGTGGCTGTCGCTTTCAGGCAGCACGTTGCCAAGCATGGAACAACCGGTTCGCATTACATCCATTGGATGGGAGTTGGCCGGAATAAGCTCCAAAGCATCCACCACCAACTTCGGCAGACCGCGCATGCCTTTTAATTTTTTTTTATACGCGGCCAACTGAGCTACATTAGGCAATTCGCCATGCACCAGCAGATGCGCCACTTCCTCGAAGCTGGCGTTATCGGCCAGATCCTTGATGTCGTAACCGCGGTAATGCAAGTCATTGCCGCTGCGGCCGACAGTGCATAAAGCGGTGTTGCCGGCGGCCGTGCCACTGAGTGCTACGGATTTTTTGGCTTTCGGGAGCACTTGTTCACTCATGGGAATTCCTTATTTCTTATCGGCGAATAACGCATCGAGTTTGTCTTCGTAGCTGTGGTAATTCAGGAAATCATACAACTCGGCGCGCGTCTGCAGCGTATCGAGGATGTTTTTCTGGGTGCCATCACGACGGACGGTTTCGTAGAAATTAAGCGCGGCCTTGTTCATGGCGCGGTAGGCACCACAGCAGTAAAGCGCAATATCCACCCCGGCTTCGCGAAGCTCCTCGGTGGTGTAGAACGGCGTCGAGCCGAATTCGGTCAGATTGGCCAGAATCGGCACCTTCACCGCCGCCTTGAATTTGCGGTAATCCTCAAGCGAGCTCATCGCTTCCGGGAAAATCATATCGGCTCCGGCCTCGACATAAGCCACAGCACGTTCTATCGCGGCATCCAGACCTTCAACGGCTATGGCGTCGGTGCGCGCCATCAATACGAAGCCCGAATCGGTGCGAGCGTCGACGGCGGCTTTGACGCGGTCGGTCATTTCCTGCAGGCTGACCACTTCTTTGCCCGGGCGGTGACCGCAACGTTTCTGGCCGACCTGATCTTCCATATGCACGGCAGCTACACCGATGTGCTCGAAACTGCGGATAGTACGGGCGATGTTGAATGCCCCGCCCCATCCGGTGTCGATATCAACCAGCAACGGCATGCCGGTGGCATCCACGATGCGGCGGGCATCAGTAAGCACATCTTCCATGGTACTGATGCCCAAATCAGGCATGCCCAGCGAATTGGCGGCGACACCGCCGCCGGAAAGATACAAGGCCCGGTAGCCGGTGCGTTTGGCCATCAAGCCGGCATAGGCGGTAATGGCACCCATGACCTGCAAGGGTGATTCTTCGGTGACTGCAAGACGGAATAATTGGCCGGGTGTTTGCATCGAATGCCCCTAAAGTATGAAAGGGCGGCCGAAGCCGCCTTTCGGAATTACAGCAGATCGGCGACGCCGGCGCGTTCCTCTTCCAGCTCGGCCAGAGTTTTTTCCATTGCGGCGCGGCTGAATGCATCGACCGGCAGTCCTTCGATGCGGGTGTATTCACCGTTGGCACAGGTCACCGGCACGCCGTACATGACGCCCTCGGGAATGCCATAACTGCCATCGGACGGAACGCCCATGGTGACCCATTTTCCGTTGGTGCCGAGCACCCAGTCACGGATATGATCGATGGCGGCGTTGGCGGCGGAAGCCGCCGAGGACAGGCCGCGTGCCTCGATGATGGCAGCACCGCGTTTGCCCACCTGCGGAATGAAGGTGTTGGCATTCCAGTCGGCATCGTTGATCTTGTCTTTCAGCGAAACGCCGCCGGTAGTGGCGAAACGGTAGTCCGGATACATGGTCGGGCTGTGGTTGCCCCAGACCACCATTTTTTCGATATCGCCGACGGCGACACCGGCTTTGCCCGCCAGCTGGCTGAGCGCGCGGTTGTGATCAAGACGCAGCATGGCGGTGAAGTTCTTGGCCGGCAGGTCCGGCGCCGACTTCATCGCGATGTAGGCATTGGTATTGGCTGGGTTGCCGACCACCAGAACTTTGACCTTGCGCGAGGCAACGGCATTCAGGGCCTTGCCCTGCACGGTGAAGATCTTGGCGTTTTCCAGCAGCAGATCCTTGCGTTCCATGCCCGGTCCGCGCGGACGGGCACCAACCAGCAAGGCGACATCGACGTCTTTGAACGCCACCATCGGGTCATCGGTGCCGACCATGCCCGCCAGCAGCGGGAACGCGCAGTCTTCCAGCTCCATCATCACGCCCTTGAGCGCGGCCTGGGCTTTTTCCATCGGCAGTTCCAGCATCTGCAGGATGACCGGCTGGTCTTTGCCCAGCATTTCGCCGGAGGCGATGCGGAACAGCAGGGAATAACCGATTTGGCCGGCGGCGCCGGTTACTGCTACACGGATGGGGGCTTTCATGGGGATCTCTCCGGGATCAGGTCAATTCAGTGAAAAAATCAACGAAACGCTTCAGGCCTTCCGGCAGCTGCGCGCTCGGGCAGGTATAGGAAATACGCAGCGACTTCGGTTCGCCGAAAGCGGAGCCGGGAACGCAGGCCACGCCTTTGGCATCCAGCAGTGCGTTGCAGAAGTCGACATCGGTACCGATGACTTTGCCGCCATGTGATTTTCCGAAGGCACATGAAATATCGGGAAACACATAGAACGCGCCCTGCGGACGCGGACAGACCAGACCCGGAATCGAATTCATGGCAGTCATTACCATGTCGCGCTTGTGCTGGAATTCGGCATTCTTCTCGGTCGGTACGTCCTGCGGGCCGGTCAAGGCGGCCACGGCGGCGGCTGTGACCACTTCCGGAATATTGGTGATGTGGTTCGAGTTCAGGGTGGTGATGGCCTTGGCGACGCTTTCCGGACCGGCGATGAAACCGACGCGCCAGCCGGGCATGCCGTAGGTCTTGGACAGTGAATCGACGAAAATCACGCGGTCACGCAATTGCGGGTGGAACTGAATGAAGTTGTGGTACCCCAGACCATCGAACACCATGCGGTGATAGATGTCATCGGCAATGATCCACGTATCGGGATACTTGACCAGCACCTCGGCTAGGGCGGCGATTTCATCCTTGCTGTAAACCATGCCGGTCGGATTGTTCGGGTTGTTGAACAGAAATACTTTCGGTTTCTGCTGCAAGGCCGCATCCAGCTGTTCCGGTGTGATCTTGTAATTCTGGCTAGCCGGGCACTTCAGATGCAGGGTTTTCGCGTTCAGGATATCGGCGATGTCTTGGTAAGTGGTCCAGTACGGTACCGCGAAGGCGATGGTATCGCCTTCATCCAACAAGGCCTCGGCCAAGTTGTAGAGAATATGCTTGGCACCGATGCCGGTAGCGATATTGGCGCGCGTGTAGCCACTCAGCCCGGCGCGTACGATATGGCCCAGAAAGGCATCGAGCAGAACATCGGCGCCTCGGTTGGATCCGTATTGGCCTGAATCCTTGACCAAGGCTTCGGCCGCCGCCGCATAGATGTGCGGGCCGGGAAGGAAGTTGGGGACGCCGATGGAGAAGCTGATGATGTCGCGGCCTGCGGCTTTCAGGGCTTTCGCTTTTTCGGCGACCGCCATGATGGCGGAGGGTTTGGCGCGGCCGATGCGCTGGGCGAGTACAGGCATGATGCGGCTCCGGAATTTGTTGTGGAAAATCGGTGACATATCATATCATGACGGTAGACCGCACATGGCTGGCTGTCGCTGTCCGGCGGCTGTCGGTCCGGCCCCACGGTAAAAGAGGTATTTGCCGGCAATCCCATAAAACGAATCGGGCGCCCAAGGCGCCCGATTCGTTAATCATGCTGTATTTCGAACTCAGGCATTCAGGATGGCATTCCACTGACTGATGCGCTCGGCCTGCGAGGCCAGAAGCGCCGATACCTCGCCTTCCACCACGGCGGACTGGATGACATCACCCTGACGGATGGCATCGACCACCGCCTGATCGGCATCGGAAACCACTTCACCGAAAACCGTATGCTTGCCGTCCAGCCAATCGGTCGCGGTGTGGGTAATGAAGAACTGGCTGCCGTTGGTGCCGGGGCCGGCGTTCGCCATCGACAGCATGCCGGCTTTGCCATGGCGCGCCTTAGGGCTGCATTCATCTTCGAAACGGTAGCCCGGGCCGCCATTGCCGACGCCATTCGGGCAACCGCCCTGAATCATGAAATCCGGAATCACCCGATGGAATTTCAGGCCGTTGTAATAGCCGCGCTGGATCAGGTTGACAAAATTGGCCACGGTCAGCGGCGCGATGTCTGCGAACAGCTTCAGGCGAATGGTGCCTTGGTCGGTGGTCAGAACGGCGGTTAAATCGGACATGGCACACTCCGGAATCAATGAATAAGGGTTGAATAGGATGCCATAAATCGCCTTAACATGCCCTAACAGGGTATAATAATCGGCTTACTTACTTACCGTATATGCCGACTCCAGGCAGCCCTTCCCTATGTCCATTGAAAACCTCCGCAATATCGCCATCGTCGCCCACGTCGATCACGGCAAGACCACTCTCGTCGATTGCCTGCTGAAGCAGTCGGGTACCTTCAGCGAACGTACGGTCACCACCGAGCGGATGATGGACAGCAACGATCAGGAAAAAGAACGCGGCATCACCATCCTGTCGAAGAATACCGCGATCAACTGGAACGGCAACCGCATCAATATCGTCGACACCCCCGGCCACGCCGACTTCGGCGGCGAGGTCGAGCGCGTGCTGTCGATGGTCGATTCGGTACTTATTCTGGTCGACGCCATGGACGGCCCGATGCCGCAGACCCGCTTCGTGACCCAGAAGGCATTCGCGATGGGCTTCAACCCGATCGTGGTCATCAACAAGATCGACCGCCCGGGCGCACGTCCGGACTGGGTCATCGACCAGGTGTTCGATCTGTTCGACAAACTCGGTGCCACCAACGAACAGCTCGACTTCCCAATCGTTTATGCCTCGGCCCTGCACGGCTATGCCAGCCTGGATGATTCGGCCCGCGACGGCGACATGACTCCGTTGTACGAAGCGATCATGAAGCATGTGCCCGCCCCGAAAGTCGATCTGGATGGTCCGTTCCAGATGCGCGTCAGCCAGCTTGATTACAACAACTTCGTCGGCCTGATCGGTGTCGGCCGCATCCAGCGCGGCAAGGTGCGCACCAACATGCCGGTCAGCGTGGTCGACCGCCAGGGCAAGAAGCGCCAGGGCAAGGTGCTGCAGGTGCTCGGCTTCCTCGGTCTGGAACGCGTTGAAGTGGCCGAAGCCGAAGCCGGCGATATCGTCGCCATCTCCGGTGTCGCCGACCTGAGCATCTCCGATACCATCTGCGCCCTGGATGTGCCGGAAGCGTTGCCGGCATTGACCGTGGACGAACCGACCATCTCGATGACCTTCCAGGTCAACAACTCCCCGTTCGCCGGCAGCAAGGAACACAGCGGCGGCAAATTCATCACCAGCCGCCAGATCCGCGAACGTCTGGAGCGCGAAACCCTGCATAACGTGGCCTTGAAGGTCGAAGAAGGCTCGGATCCGGATAAATTCCTGGTGTCCGGCCGCGGCGAACTGCATCTGTCCGTCCTCATCGAAACCATGCGCCGCGAAGGCTTCGAGCTCGCCGTGTCGCGTCCGGAAGTCATCATCAAGGAAATCGACGGCCAGCAGATGGAGCCGGTCGAACAGCTGGTGGTCGACATCGAAGAGGTGCATCAGGGTGGCGTCATGGAAAAGCTCGGCATCCGCAAGGCCCAGCTGAAGAACATGGAATCCGACGGCAAGGGACGCGTGCGCCTTGACTATATGATTCCGGCCCGTGGCCTGATCGGCTTCCAGAACGAGTTCCGCACCCTGACCCAGGGCTCGGGCCTGCTGTTCCACGTTTTCGACCACTACGGTCCGAAAGAACAAGGCGCCATCGCCAAACGCACCAACGGCGTGATGATTGCCAATGCCCCGGGCACTACCCCCGCCTACTCGCTGGGTCCGCTGCAGGAGCGCGGCAAGCTGTTTGCAGCCGAAGGCGACAACGTCTATGAAGGCCAGCTCATCGGCATCCACTCCAAGGACAACGACCTGACCGTCAACGCCATCAAGCCCAAACCGCTGACCAACATGCGCGCGTCCGGCAAGGACGATGCCATCAAACTCAGCCCTGCCATCAAGTACACGCTGGAACAGGCGCTGGACTTCATCGAAGACGATGAGCTGGTGGAAGTCACGCCGAAGGAAATCCGTCTGCGTAAGAAGCATCTGACCGAAAACGAGCGCAAACGCGCCAGCCGCAGCTGATTGAAAGCCCCGCGCAAGCGGGATTTTTGTTTATGCTGTAAAGCAAATCCGCCGGAGTACCCATGGAAATCGATGCCACCCTCTGGTTGCTGACCGCCCTCGCCGGCTTGGCCGCTGGGCTCATCGACAGCATCGTCGGCGGTGGGGGCCTGGTCCTGACCCCGGCCATGCTGAATCTTCATCCCGGGCTCAACATCCTGCAGGCTATCGGTACCCAGCGCACCAGTTCAATCATGGGAACCTCAGTCGCAGCCTGGAACTACCTGCGGAAAATCCACATCGAACGGCGTATCCTGCTGCCGGCCTGCGTCGCGGCCATGGCGGCATCCGCCATCGGCGTGCAGTTCGCCAAACGCCTCGACCCGGAGCTGCTGAAATGGACGGTCCTGGCGATCTGCGTGATTCTTGCCGTGTATACGGTCTTCCGCAAGGACCTCGGGTTGAAAGAGGAGCGCCGTTTTCACCCGAAGCATGAATCGCTGGCGGCACTGTCGATCGGCACTGCGAGCGGTTTCTACAACGGACTGATCGGCCCCGGCACCGGCACCATCATGGTGTTCGCCTTCGTCAGCTTTCTTGGACTCGACTTCCTGAAATCCTCAGCGGTTTCGAAAGCAGCGAATGTTTCTGCCGACATCAGCTCCTGGACGGTGTTGATGTTGAGCGGCTTCGTACTTTGGGTTTTGGCGGTGCCATTAATCATCGGCAATATGCTGGGCAGCTACATCGGCAGCCATATGGCTATCCGCAAGGGACAGACCTTTGTTCGCGCAGTGTTTCTGGTGATCGTGCTGGCACTGATTGCGCGTCAGGCTTGGCAGCTGCTCACGGCCTGACTGGTCAAGGCCGACTGACTACGTATGCAAAGGCTTGTATGCCGCCCTGCAGATTGCCTACATTAGTGTATCCCTTACAGCCGATGGATTGCCCATGATGCGTGTCCTCATTTTCCCCTTGATCCTGATGTTGTCCGGCCTCTGCGAGGCCAAACTCTCGGTCGGCGACCCTGCCCCCTTCCGGCTCGGCAAGAACGCCAAAGGCGGAGAGGAAGTCATCCTACAGGACTACAGCGGCAAGATCACCGTGGTGCACTTCTGGGCGACCTGGTGCGACTACTGCTTCAAGAGCCTGCCGGCCATGGAGTACATGCAGGAACAGCTCGGCCTGGCCAATCTTCAGGTAGTGTCCATCGCGGTGAAGGACGACCCGAAATCCGTCAACAAAATCACCGCCGAACTCAAGGAAATGTCGATGGTGTCCGCGGTCGATAAAACCGGCAAGGTCGGGGAAACCTTCGGCGATGATTACATGCCTAATGTCTGGATTATCGGACGCGACGGGAAAATCGCTGCACAGACCCAGATCAAGAACGACGAAGACCTGAAGAAGGCCATCAAACTGGTCGAAGCCGCCCTAAGGGCGAAGTGATGGGCGGTGTTAAGGGACGGCATCGGCCTTTACTATCTCGAGAGTGTTGAATCTATCCCCGTTCAGGCCATCTGTAAAATAACAATCGCTAAACCGTTTATAAGCGCTTTTTATATGAGCAATGGCTTTTTCGTATCAGCGCAGACTGCCATGTTTGTGAACGATTGACATGGCGATTTCGAGTGACTGTTCGTAATTCAAACGCGGATCTACCGAGGACAGATACGCCCTTTCCAGATCGGCTTCGATCAGATCACGCGCGCCGCCGAGGCACTCGGTCACGTTCTCGCCGGTCAGCTCCAGGTGCACACCGCCCAGATGCGAACCCTCGGCGGCATGCACATCGAAACTGCGTTCAAGTTCGGCTTTGATATTGTTGAAGCGCCGGGTTTTGTAGCCGTTCGAGGTGGATTCGGTGTTGCCATGCATCGGATCGCAGACCCAAAGCACGCGTGCACCGGCGGATTTGACGGCGCGGATCAGACGCGGAAGCTCCTTGTCGACATTGTCGGCACCGAGGCGGTGGATTAGCGTAAGACGGCCCGGTTCATTATCCGGGTTGAGTGTTTCGCACAGGCATGCAATCTGCGCGTCGGTGACACCCGCTGAAATTTTGATGCCGATCGGATTGGCGATGCCGCGGAAATAGGCGACATGGGCGCCATCCAGCTGCGCGGTGCGCATGCCGATCCAAGGGAAATGGGTTGACAGGTTGAACCAACTATCCTGGCGCGGCACACGACGGGTCAAGGCTTCCTCGTAGGGCAGCAACAGTGCTTCATGCGAGGTGTAGAAATCAGTGCGGTTGACGTTGTGTGCGGGCTCGCCGGAAATAGTTTCCATGAAACGGATGGCGTCGCCGACCGACTGCACGAGCTTGTTGTAATGCTCCGCCTGCGGCGACTGCGACACCCAACCCAGATTCCAGTACTCCGGATGATGCAGATCCGCAAAACCGCCATCAATCAGCGCACGCACGAAATTCATGGTCATCGCCGAGCGTGCATGGCCTTTGACCATGCGGCGTGGGTCCGGAACACGAGCGGATTCGGTGAATTCGGGGCCATTGATGAAATCGCCCCGGTAACTGGGCAGAGTGATGCCCTCTTTGGTCTCCAGATCAGCCGAACGCGGTTTGGCGTATTGCCCGGCGAAACGTCCGACACGCACCACCGGCTTGCGCAGGCCATGCACCAGAACCAAGCTCATCTGCAGCAGAACCTTCAAACGGTTGGAAATGAGCCCGGATTCGCAATCGGTGAAACTCTCGGCACAGTCTCCGCCCTGAAGCAGAAAACTGCGGCCTTCTTGGGCGTCGGCGATACGCTGCTTGAGCGTGAGGATTTCCGCGGACGTCACCAGCGGCGGCAGCAGCGAAAGCTCGGCCTGTACCGCTGCAAGCGCGTCTGCATCGGGATAATTCGGCTGCTGAAGCGCGGTGAAATTCCGCCAGCTGGCGGGTTGCCAGGCGTGATTGTTCGGCATTCGATTTCTCAGGATTTACGAAAGGCGGGATAAATGGCTAGCGCTAATACACCGATGTATAGAACGAGTGTCCACATCGGCATGCTGAACCCGAGAAAAGTCCAGTCGATTTTGGCGCATTCGCCGGAGCCCTTGAATACGGTTGTCAGCGCCTCGCGCAAGGGCATGGCATCGAGCATGTAACCGAGATCCATGCCGCCGCAGAAGGCTCCCGGATCCGAGGGGGTAAGCTGGATGGCGACATGACGGCCGGCAATCAACAGACCGCCCAATGCGCTCAGTGAGACCAAACTGGCGAGGAAGCGCCGCCAAGCGCGTGATTTCGGATTGTGCAAGGCGCCGATGAGGAAAAACACACCTGCGGCAATGAAAGCGAGGCGTTGCAGGATACACAGCGGACACGGCTGCATCAGCATGTCAGGGTGGTACTGCACGTACAGGGCATAGCCGATGGCACCGAAACAACCGATGGCGCCAAGGAAGTAGTAGGTACGGAAAGACCAGCTCAGGGGATTCATCAGGGACTTCATTTCAGCGGATTTCTCCATTTACACTACCGTTTTTACCCGCAATTGGCAAAGACTTTTGCAAAAAAAACCCCGGAAACCGGGGCTTTTTCGACATGGCTGACGCTTATTCAGCGACTGCGGCCGAAGCCTGCGGACGATCGACCAGCTCGACGTACGCCATCGGAGCATTGTCGCCTGGACGGAATCCGCATTTCATGATGCGCAGATAACCACCCGGACGCTCCTTATAACGCGGGCCGAGTTCGACGAACAGCTTTCCGACGGCTTCTTTGTCACGCAGACGCGACATAGCCAGACGGCGATTGGCGACGCCATCGATTTTGCCGATGGTGATCAGCGGCTCAGCCACGCGGCGGAGTTCCTTGGCTTTCGGCAAGGTGGTACGGATCAGTTCGTGCTTGAACAGGGAAGCCGCCATGTTGACGAACATCGCTTCGCGGTGGGCACTGGTGCGGCTGAATTTACGGCCGGATTTTTGGTGACGCATGGTCGTGATTCCTAATCGGAGCGCGGATAGATGTCCGCGCTGTGTTTAATTAACCCAACATTCCCAGCTGGTGGCTGGCCGGCGGCCAGTTTTCCAGTTTCTGACCGAGGGTGAAGCCACGCTGGGCCAGCACATCCTTGATCTCGGTGAGGGATTTCTTGCCCAAGTTCGGGGCCTTCAGCAGTTCGACTTCCGTGCGCTGGACCAGATCACCGATGTAATAAATGTTTTCGGCTTTCAGGCAGTTGGCGGATCGGACGGTCAGTTCCAGATCATCGATCGGACGCAGCAGCACCGGATCGACGCCCGGGCCTGCCGGTTTCTTGTCCTGATCGGCACGTTTGGTGAAGTCACCGAACACCGACAGTTGGTCGGTCAGGATGTCGGCCGCTGTGCGGATGGCATCTTCGGCATCGATGGTACCGTTGGTTTCGATATCGAGAACCAGTTTGTCCAGATCGGTGCGCTGCTCGACACGGGCGGCAACCACTTCGTAGGCCACGCGACGGACCGGCGAGAAGCTGGCGTCGAGCACGAGGCGTCCGATGGTACGGGTTTCATCATCCGGGCGGCGGCGTGCCGAAGCCGGCTGGTAACCGAAGCCACGCTCGACCTTGAGACGCATGCTGATCGAGGCATCCTTGGTCAGGGTGCAGATCACGTGCTCCGGGTTCAGGATTTCGACCGTATGGTCAGCCTTGATGTCAGCGGCAGTCACTTCACCCGCGCCCGATTTGCTGAGGGCCAGGGTGGTGTGATCGACACCGTTAAGGCGCAGGGCGACATCTTTTAGGTTGAGGAGGACTTCGAGCACGTCTTCCTGCAGGCCTTCGATGGTGCTGTATTCGTGCAGAACCCCGTCGATTTCGACTTCCGTGATGGCGAATCCGGGAATCGAGGACAGCAGAACACGGCGAAGCGCGTTGCCGAGGGTGTGGCCGTAGCCGCGTTCCAACGGCTCGATCACGACTTTCGCGCGGTGGGTACTACTACGTTCAATGACTGGGCCGCGCGGACGCAGCACTTGGTGGGCAGTTACCGTCATGGGTGATGACACTCCTGAAGAATATTACTTCGAGTACAGTTCGACGATCAGCGCTTCATTGATGTCCGAAGGCAGATCCGCGCGGTCCGGAATCGCTTTGAACACGCCGGAGAATTTGTTGCTGTCCACTTCACACCAGCTCGGGACGAGGTCCATCTGCTGGGCAAGATTCAGCGCTTCCTGCACGTTCAGGTGCTTTTTCGCGCGTTCGGTCAGTTCGATGCTGTCACCGGCTTTGACCTGGTAGGACGGCAGATTGACGCTCTTGCCATTGACCAGGATGGCCTTGTGGGACACCAGCTGACGGGCGGCTGGACGGGTGACTGCGAAGCCCATACGGTAAACCACGTTGTCGAGACGGGTTTCCAGGATCTGCAGCAGCATCTCGCCAGTGTTGCCTTTACGGCGGGCAGCTTTCGCGTAGTAACCGCGGAACTGACGCTCCAGCAGACCGTAGATACGCTTGACCTTCTGCTTTTCACGCAGCTGGGTGGCGTAATCCGACAGCTTGCCTTTTTTGGCGGCACCGTGCTGACCGGGTTTCTGTTCGAGTTTGCACTTCGAATCAAGGGCACGTGCCGGGCTTTTCAGACTGAGGTCTGCGCCTTCGCGACGTGACAGTTTGCATTTTGGACCAATATAACGAGCCATGACTTATTGTTCTCCTTCCCTTAGACGCGGCGCTTTTTAGGCGGACGGCACCCGTTGTGCGGGATTGGGGTCACGTCGATGATGTTCATGATTTTGTATCCGCAAGCATTCAATGCGCGGACGGCGGATTCACGGCCCGGACCCGGACCTTTGATACGGACTTCCAGGGTTTTCACGCCGTAATCCAGGGCGGTTTTGCCGGCCTTTTCCGAAGCGACCTGGGCCGCAAACGGAGTGGATTTGCGCGAACCGCGGAAACCGGCACCACCGGAGGTGGCCCAGCTCAGGGCATTGCCCTGACGGTCGGTGATCGTGATGATCGTGTTATTAAAGGAAGCATGGACGTGGGCGACGCCATCGGTGACGACGCGCTTGATCTTCTTCTTGGCTTTGGTGGCAGCTGCAGCTTTACTCATATGCGTAATTCCTTACTTCTTGATGGCTTTACGCGGACCCTTGCGGGTACGGGCGTTGGTACGCGTGCGCTGGCCACGCAGCGGCAGGCCGCGGCGGTGACGCAGGCCACGGTAGCAACCGAGGTCCATCAGACGTTTAATCGAAATGCCGACTTCGCGACGCAAGTCACCCTCGACCGTGAATTTGGCCACTTCCAGACGGAGTTTTTCAACTTCCGGCTCGGACAGGTCCCGGATCTTGGTGGACGGGTTGACGCCCGCCGACTCGCAGACCGATTTGGAACGGGTGCGACCAATACCATAAATGCTTTGTAGGCCAACCCAGACATGCTTCTGAGCAGGCAAATTGACACCAGCTATGCGCGCCATCAGGCGTTCTCCGTAAAAGATTCACCGCGAGGGGAATCGAAAATTATAACAGGGCTTCGGGTTAATTAAAAGTCCCAGCGGTTAATACCGCCTGAACCTGGCATAGGGAGTGTGCCTATGCTCCAGCGACAAGACCTTGGTGGATGGCCTTTCGGCCAGCCGCCCCGCGCTACTCCAGCGCAGGGCATCCATGGGCTTACCCGCGCGCGAAGCTGCCGCGCGAGCCGCTCTTCAAATTGGCCTTCTTCATCAAGCCTTCGTACTGATGGGAAACCAGGTGCGCTTGAATCTGCGCCGTGAAATCCATCACCACAACCACCACGATGAGAAGGGACGTACCGCCGAAAGCGAACGGGACGTTGAACCCGGCGCGCATCAGCTCCGGGGTCAAACAGACCAGCACCAGATACAGGCCGCCGATTAGGGTCAAACGCGTGAGCACACCGTCAATGTAATCGGCCGTGGCCTTACCAGGACGGATACCCGGAATCAGGGCGCCGGACTTCTTCAGGTTGTCCGCGGTTTCCTGGGAGTTGAACACCAGGGCGGTATAGAAGAAGGCGAAGCCGAGAATCAGAGCGCCGTATAATAACATATGCAGCGGTTCATTGGGCGCCAAAGCCTGCGCAACCGACTGCAGGCCGCGGAACAGCATACCCCGCCATCCTTCAGCCTGGGCTGCATCTGTGCTCATCCAGGTCGAAATGGTGGCCGGAAACAGGATGAGGCTGGAGGCGAAGATGGCCGGAATGACGCCGGACATATTGAGTTTCAGGGGCAGATGCGAGCTCTGGTTCATGTAGGCCTGACGGCCGCCTTGGCGACGGGCGTAGTTCACGGTGATGCGACGCTGGCCGCGCTCCATGAATACGACGAAATAGGTCACACCGAGCACCAAGGCGATAATCACGAAAATCGCGAACACGCTGATGTCGCCGCTGGAAACCTGCTGCAAGGTGGTGATCATGGCCGACGGGAGTCCCGCCACGATACCGGCAAAGATGATCAAGGATACGCCGTTGCCGATACCACGCTCGGTAATCTGCTCGCCCAGCCACATCAGGAACATGGTGCCTGCGGTGAGCGAGACGACAGCCGTGACCATGAAACCCATGCCTGGCGTATAAACAGCCCCCGGCTGCGCCTGCAGCCAGCTGACGATGCCGAAGCTTTGGAAAATGGCCAAAGGAATGGCGCCGAGACGCGAATATTGGGTCAGCTTGCGACGACCGGCCTCGCCTTCCTTCTTCAGAGCTTTCCAGGGCTCGTACATCTGGCCCATCAACTGGACGATGATGGACGAGGAGATGTAGGGAACCACGTTCAGCGCCAATAGGCTGAAGCGATGCAGGGCGCCGCCGGAGAACATGTTGAACATGTCCACGATGGTGCCCTTCTGGCTTTCCATAAGCTGTAGCATGACTTCCGGATTGACGCCCGGTACCGGAATGTAACTGCCGATACGGAAGACAATCAGGGCCAGAACCACGAACATGAGGCGCTGGCGGAGCTCGGTGAATTTACCGAGCTGGCCGAAGAGGGTTGCTGCTGAGCTTGCTTGTGACAAGGGATTACTCCGTTACCGAACCGCCGGCGGCTTCAATGGCGGCCTTGGCACCTGCGGTGGCCAAAACGCCCTTCAGCACGAACTTCTTGGTGATCTCGCCTTTCTTGACGATTTTGGCCTGCTTGGCCTTGGCCGGAACCAGCTTGGCGGCGCGCAGAGCGGCAAAATCGATTTCAGCGATATCCAGCTTTTCCAGCTGATACAGCAGCACTTCAGCGGTGTCGTTCTTGAGCTTGGAGCGGAAGCCGACTTTCGGCAGGCGCTTTTTGAGCGGCATCTGACCGCCTTCGAAGCCCGGCTTGATCTTGCCTTTACCGGTACGGGCGAACGAACCTTTATGGCCGCGACCAGCGGTTTTGCCGAGACCCGAACCGATACCACGACCGACACGGACGCGCTCTTTACGGGCGCCGGGTGCGGGAGACAGGGTATTTAATTGCATGTGATTTCTCCTAAGCCCGATTACGATTCAACGCGAACCAGGTAGTGCAGCTGATTGATCAGGCCGCGTACCGAAGGGGAATCCTTCAATTCACGGACATCGTTGATTTTATTCAGGCCCAACGCCTTGACGGACAGGCGGTGGCGCTGTTGGCAGCCACGCAGGCCTTTGACCAGGCGGACCTTGACGGTTTTCTCGGACATTAGACGATCTCCTCAACTTTCTTGCCGCGTTTGGCGGCAATGCGCGACGGCGACTGCATGACCGTCAGGCCTTTGACGGTGGCGCGCACCAGATTGATCGGGTTGCGCGAACCGATGGCCTTGGCCAGCACATTCTTGACACCTACGGCTTCGAATACGGCGCGCATGGCACCGCCGGCAATCACGCCGGTACCTTCGGAGGCCGGCTGCATGTAGACACGGGCTGCGCCGTGGCCGGACTTGACCGGATGCCACAGGGTGCCTTCGTTCAGATCGACGTTGATCATGGTCTTGCGGGCCTGGTCCATCGACTTCTGGATGGCGACCGGGACTTCGCGGGCCTTGCCATAGCCGAAGCCGATTTTTCCGGAACCGTCGCCGACCACGGTCAGCGCGGTGAAGGTGAATTGACGTCCGCCTTTGACGGTCTTGGACACACGGTTCACGGCGACCAGCTTCTCGATGAAGCCGTCTTCGCTTTCCGCATTGCGGTTACGTTCGCGTTCATTGCTGCTCATGTGAGCTCCTAATCAGTTTAAAATTGTACGGCTTAGCCGCTTATGGTTGTATGAAACTGGGCGGAAACCGGAGTTTCCGCCGGGCACTGCTTCGGGTAAATCTTAGAACTGCAGACCGCCTTCACGGGCTGCTTCGGCCAGAGCCTTGATTCGACCGTGGTAACGGTAACCGGAACGGTCGAAGGCGACGCGTTCGATACCGGCGGCACGGGCTTTCTCGGCAATGGCGCGACCGACCTTGGCGGCGGCATCGACGTTCTTGCAGTTGGCAAGGCCGTTCTTGACGTCGGCCTGGACGGTCGAAGCAGATGCCAGGACTTTCGAGCCGTCGGCGGTGAACACCTGGGCGTAAATGTGCTGGCCGGAACGCAGAACCGACAGACGGGCCACACCCAGATCACGGATATGCGAGCGGGTGGTTTTGGCGCGGCGGAGACGGGCAATATTCTTTTTCATGGTAGGGACCTCGAGGATGCCGAAAGCCTTGATTAGGCTTTCTTAGCTTCCTTCATAATGATTTTCTCGCCGGCGTAACGGATACCCTTGCCTTTGTACGGCTCGGGTTTGCGGTATGCGCGGATCTTGGCTGCCACTTCACCGATCAACTGCTTGTCGGCGCCCGAAATCAGGATTTCGGTCTGCGACGGCGTGGTGATGGTGATGCCGGCAGGCGCGGTGAACACGACCGGATGCGAAAAGCCCAGGCTCAGGTTCAGGTTTCTGCCTTCAACGGCGGCACGGTAACCCACGCCGACCAGTTCCAGCTTGCGGGTGAAGCCTTCCGACACACCGGTGACCATGTTGGCCAGAATGGCGCGCAGGGTACCGGTCAGGGCGATGCTTTCATCGTTTGCGGGGGTCAGCAGGATCTGGCCGTTATCGACGGTGACATCGACATTGGACGGCTTGGCGATGTTCAGGGTGCCTTTCGGGCCCTTGACTTCGATGTTGCCGTCAGCGGATTTCAGTTCGACGCCCTTGGCGAGCGCGATGGGCTTTTTGGCGACGCGTGACATGGTGCGTTCTCCTTAGGCCACGAGGCAGATGACTTCGCCGCCGACACCCGCAGAGCGGGCCTGGCGATCGGTCATCAGACCTTTCGAGGTGGAAATGATGGCTACGCCGAGACCGCCGAGCACGCTCGGGATGCCGTCTTTGCCGCGGTAATGGCGTAGGCCGGAACGGGAAACGCGTTCCAGGCGCTCGATGACCGGACGGCCTTCGTAGTATTTCAGGGCGATTTCGAGTTTCGCGGCGGCTTTTTCACCGGTTACACGGAAGTCGCCGATATAGCCTTCGGCTTTCAGCACGTCGGCGATGGCGAGCTTCATTTTTGAAGCCGGCATCGAGACATGGGGCTTACCGACGGCGAGTGCGTTCTTGATGCGCACCAGCATGTCGGCGATTGGATCAGTCATGCTCATTAGAAATATCCTTGTTGATTAAAGCATCGATATCCGCGATCTTTCGATTGCGATTACCAGCTGGCCTTGCGCAGGCCGGGAACGTCACCACGCATGGTGGCTTCGCGCAGCTTGTTGCGGCCGAGGCCGAACTTGCTGTACACGCCGCGAGAGCGGCCGGTGAGTTCGCAGCGGTTGCGGACGCGGGCCGGCGAGGAATCGCGCGGCAGCTTCTGCAGTTTGATGACAGCTGCTTCCTTTTCTTCGTACGAGGCGGTGGTGCTGGCAATGATCTTCTTCAGATCGGCGCGCTTGCCGGCGTACTTCTGGACCAGTTTCTTCCGCTTGATGTCGCGGTTTACCATTGACGTCTTAGCCATATGTGCCTCGGATCAGTTACGGAAGGGAAAACCGAAGGCTTCGAGCAATGCCTTGGCTTCTTCGTTGGTTTTGGCGGTGGTGGTCACGGCGATATCCATGCCGCGCATCGCATCGACGGCATCGAAGTCGATTTCCGGGAAGATGATCTGTTCCTTGATGCCCATGTTGTAGTTGCCGCGGCCATCAAACGAACGACCATTGACACCACGGAAGTCGCGCACGCGCGGCAACGAGATATTGATGAACCGATCCAGGAATTCGAACATCTTGTCGCGGCGCAGGGTGACCTTGCAGCCGATCGGCCAGCCGTCACGGATCTTGAAGCTGGCCACCGAAACGCGGGCGTTGGTGACAATCGGCTTCTGACCGGAGATCTTGGCCATGTCGGCCACGGCGTTTTCCAGGATTTTCTTGTTGCCCACGGCTTCGCCGACGCCCATGTTCAGGGTGATCTTGCTCAGGCGCGGCACTTCCATCACATTCTTGTAACCGAACTTCTCGATCATTTTCGGCACAACGACGTCTTTGTAGATTTTTTCCAAACGGGTATTGCTCATGTCATCATTCCTCAGGCGTCAATCGCCTCACCGCTCGAGCGGAACACACGCAGTTTGCGTCCATCCTCGAGCACTTTAAAACCAACCTTCTCGCCCTTGCCCGAAACCGGGTTCAGCAGCATGACGTTGGACACGTGAATGGGAGCCTCGCGCTCGATGATACCGCCGGCCTGGCCGGTCTGCGGGTTGGCTTTGGTATGGCGTTTGATGATATTGATGTTCTGCACGACGACTTTTTCGCCGGCGATACGGACAACTTCACCTTTCTTGCCTTTGTCGGAGCCGGCGATCACGATCACCTGGTCGCCTTTACGGATACGGTTCATAGTTTTTCCTTCGCTCAGAGCACTTCAGGGGCCAGCGAAACAATCTTCATGAACTTCTCGGTGCGCAGCTCGCGGGTTACTGGCCCGAAGATGCGGGTACCGATCGGTTCCTGCTTGTTGTTCAGCAGCACGGCGGCGTTGCCGTCAAAGCGGATCAACGAACCGTCGCCACGGCGCACACCCGAACGGGTGCGGACCACAACGGCGTCGTAAACTTCGCCTTTCTTGACTTTGCCGCGCGGAATGGCATCCTTGACGGTCACTTTGATGATGTCGCCGATGTGGGCGTAACGGCGCTTGGAACCTCCCAGCACCTTGATGCACATCATTTCCTTGGCGCCGGAATTGTCGGCGGCTTCGAGGTAGCTTTGTACCTGGATCATACTCGGTCTCCTCGTTATTCGGCGGCTGCGCGGGTGATCACTTCGATCACCTGCCAGTTTTTGGTTTTGGACAGCGGGCGGCACTCGGCCACGCGTACCAGATCGCCTTCATTGCAGGCGTTGGTTTCGTCGTGGGCATGCAGCTTGGTCGAACGGCGCAGATACTTGCCGTACAGGGCATGCTTGACCTGGCGTTCGACGAGTACCGTTACCGTTTTATTCATTTTGTTGCTGACAACACGTCCTTCGACGGTGCGCAACTGCTTAGTCTTCTCGGTCATGGTAAAGGCCCTGATTACTTGGAGTTCGCCAGCAGCATGTTGACGCGCGCGATTTCGCGGCGGACACGGCTGATGTCGTGGGTTTTGGCTAATTGGCCCGTGGCTTTCTGCATACGGAGCGAAAACTGCTCCTTGTGCAGGTCCAACAGGTGGGCCTTGAGATCAGCCGGATTTTTCTGACGCAGTTCTTTGAGTTCCATTAGCGCACCGTCCGGACCACGAAAGTGGTCTGTACTGAGAGTTTGGCGGCAGCCAGTCGGAACGCTTCACGTGCCGTGGCTTCCGGAATGCCTTCGATTTCATACAGCATGCGGCCGGGCTGGATCGGGGCGACCCAATACTCGACGTTGCCCTTACCGGCGCCCATGCGGACCTCGATCGGTTTCTTGGTAATCGGCTTGTCCGGGAACACGCGGATCCAGAGCTTGCCACCGCGCTTGACATAACGGCTCACCGTACGGCGGGCAGCTTCGATCTGGCGGGCAGTCAGCGCACCGTGGGTGGTCGCTTTCAGGCCGTATTCGCCGAAGCTGACGGCCGAGGCGTTCCAGCTCAGGCCGTCGTTACGGCCTTTGAACTGTTTGCGGTATTTGGTACGTTTCGGTTGCAACATTTCAATTACCTCGCTTCACGGGCAGGACGCGAAGAGCGCTGCGGAGCGACATCTTCCACTTTTTCCTGGCCAACTTGGCTGAAGTCAAACACTTCGCCTTTGTAGATCCACACCTTGACGCCGATGATGCCGTAGGTGGTGGACGCTTCGGCGGTGCCATAGTCGATATCGGCACGCAGGGTATGCAACGGTACACGGCCTTCGCGGTACCATTCCGAGCGGGCAATTTCAGCGCCGTTCAGACGGCCGCCGACATTGACCTTGATACCCAGGGCGCCGAGACGCATGGCGTTGCCGACGGCGCGCTTCATGGCGCGGCGGAACATGATGCGGCGTTCCAGCTGCTGGGCGATCGATTCGGCGACCAGCTGGGCGTCGAGTTCAGGCTTGCGAACTTCTGCGACGTTGATGTGCGCCGGAACGCCCATGACATCGGAGACTTCCTTCTTCAGCTTTTCGATGTCCTCGCCGCGCTTGCCGATCACCACGCCCGGACGGGCGGTATGAATGGTGACGCGCGCCGTCTTGGCCGGACGCTCGATGGTGATTTTAGAAATGCCGGCCTGGGCCAGCTTCTTGCGCAGCATGGCGCGGACTTTCAGATCCGCAACCAGGAACTGGCCGTATTCGCCTTTTTTGGCGAACCATTTGGAGTTCCAGTCTTTGGAGATACCAAGACGGATACCGGTAGGATGTACTTTATGACCCATGACTGCCCTTAACCTTTTTTACCGGAACCCACCACCACGGTGATGTGGCTGGTGCGTTTGGAAATGCGAGTGCCGCGGCCTTTGGCGCGGGCCATGAAACGTTTCAGGATCGGACCTTCGTCGACCATGATGGTGGCGACTTTCAGTTCGTCGACGTCCGCGCCGTTGTTGTTCTCGGCGTTGGCGGTGGCCGACCACAGCACTTTGTAGATGATGTGGGCGGCTTTCTTGTCGCTGAACTTCAGCAGGTCCAGGGCACGCGACACCGGCAGACCGCGGACCTGGTCGGCGACCAGACGGGCTTTCTGCGGCGAAATGCGGCTGGAGCGGAGGATAGCTTTTGCATTCATGACCTATACCCCTTATTTACCGGACTTCTTGTCGCCGCCGTGACCTTTGAAGGTACGGGTCAGCGCGAATTCGCCCAGTTTGTGACCAACCATGTTTTCGTTCACGAGGACCGGAACATGCACCTTGCCGTTGTGCACGGCAATGGTGAATCCGACCATTTCGGGAAGAACCATGGAACGACGCGACCAAGTCTTGATCGGCTTTTTGCTGGTGCCCGCGGTTTCCACTTTTTTAATCAAGTGGTGATCAACGAACGGACCTTTCTTTAATGAACGTGCCATTGCCTATCAACCTCTGCGATCGCGCACGATGAACTTCTGGGTGCGCTTGTTCTTACGAGTTTTGTAACCCTTGGCCGGAGTGCCCCATGGGGAGACCGGATGCGGATTACCCTGACCTGCTTTCGCCTCACCACCGCCGTGCGGATGGTCGACCGGGTTCATGGCCGCGCCACGGACGGTCGGCTTGATGCCGCGCCAACGCTTGGCACCGGCTTTACCCAGTTTTTCAAGGCTGTGCTCTACATTGCCGACTTCACCGATGGTGGCGTAGCAGTCGACCGGCACCTTGCGCATCTCGCCGGAGCGCAGACGCAGCGTGGCGTAGCCGCCTTCACGGGTAATCAGCTGGGCACCGGCGCCTGCGGCGCGGGCCATCTGGGCACCCTTGCCCGGCTTCATTTCGATGCAATGCACGGTCGAACCGATCGGCATATTGCGCAGCGGAAGAGCGTTGCCCGCTTTGATCGGCGCATCCTTGCCGGCAATCAGCTGGTCGCCGACCTGCAGGCCTTTCGGCGCGATGATATAGCGGCGCTCACCGTCGGCATAGCACAGCAGTGCGATATGGGCGGTACGGTTCGGATCGTATTCAATGCGCTCAACGCGGGCAGGAATGCCCTCTTTGTTGCGCTTGAAGTCGATGATCCGGTAGGCCTGCTTGTGACCGCCGCCGATGTGGCGGGTGGTGATGCGGCCGTGGTTGTTGCGACCACCGGTCTTGGATTTCTTCTCAGTCAGCGCTTCCAGGGGACCGCCCTTATGCAGGCCGGTGGTGGAAACACGGACCATGGCGCGACGGCCAGGCGAAGTGGGTTTAAATGTCATCAATGCCATGGGTTCTGCCTCAGGCCTTTGCCATTACGTCGATCGACTGGCCTTCGGCCAGACGAACGTAAGCTTTACGCCAGTCTCCGCGGCGGCCGGCGCGATTACGGAAGGACTTGTTCTTGCCCTTCACGTTCAACACGTTGACCGATTCGACTTTCACGCTGAACAGGGACTCAACGGCGGACTTGACGTCGGCCTTGGTCGCGTTCTGGGCTACTTCGAACACGTACTGGTTGTCTTCTTGGATCCGGGCGGTCTTTTCGGACACGCGCGGGGCGCGGATTACTTGGAGCAGTTTTGCGGTGCTCATGCCAGCCACTCCTCTACTTTCTTGACGGCTTCAGCAGTCATGACCACGTGCTGGGCACCGACCAAAGCGGCCGGATCCAGACCCTGGACGTCGCGGATCTGCACGTACGGGATGTTGCGGGCGGCCAGATACAGGTTTTCCGAGCCGCTTTCAGTGACGATCAGCGGGCTGCCGACCTTCATTTCAGCAAGCTTGGCGACCAGGGCCTTGGTTTTCGGCTCGGCAACATCGAGGCTGTCGACCACGGTCAGACGCGACTGGCGGTTGAGTTCCGACAGAATCACGCTGATGGCGGCGCGGTACATCTTCTTGTTGACCTTCTGCTCGAAGCTGCGCGGCTTGGCTGCAAACGTGACACCGCCGCCGATGAAGATCGGAGCGCGGTAATCGCCGTGACGTGCACCGCCGCCCTTCTGCTTCTTGAATTTCTTGGTGGTGCCCGAGACTTCGGCGCGGGAGAGCTGCGCCTTGGTACCGGCACGACCGGCGTTGCGGAAGGCAACGACGACCTGATGCACCAGATCACGATTGAATTCGCGACCGAAGACCGCGTCGGAAACCGACAGGGCTTGGGCGCTACCTACTACTGAGAGTTCCATGCTTTGACTCCTCAACCCTTGGTGCCGGGACGGACGATGACATCGCCGCCGGGGGCGCCCGGAACGGCGCCGCGAACCGCAATCAGACCACGTTCAGCATCGACTTTGATGACTTCGAGGTTCTGCGTGCTTTGGTTCACCGCACCCATGTGACCGGACATTTTCTTGCCCGGGAAAACGCGACCTGGGGTTTGGCGCTGGCCGATCGAACCCGGGGAACGATGCGACAGCGAGTTACCGTGAGTGGCATCGCCCATTTTGAAGTTGTAACGCTTGATCGTGCCCTGGAAGCCTTTACCCTTGGTCACGCCCTGGACGTCGACGATCTGACCAACAGAGAAGATGTCGGCTTTGATTTCGCCACCCACTTCGAAGTTGCCGAGATCCTTGGCATCCACGCGGAATTCCCAAAGACCGCGACCCGACTCCACTTTCGCCTTGGCGTAGTGGCCGGTCAACGGCTTGCTGACCAGGGAGGCGCGCTTGGCACCGGCGGTAACCTGCACGGCAGAATAACCGTCGGTTTCGGCGGTCTTGATCTGGGTGATGCGGTTCGGGGTGGCCTCAATCAAAGTAACCGGCACGGACTGGCCGTCTTCGGTGAAGACACGGGTCATGCCGGCCTTGCGGCCAACCAAACCTAATTGATATTTAACGGTCATGTCCTACCTCAGTTCAGCTTGATCTGGACATCGACGCCAGCGGCGAGCTCGAGCTTCATGAGCGCGTCGACGGTCTTGTCGTTCGGGTCAACGATATCCAGCACGCGCTTGTGCGTACGGGTTTCGTATTGGTCGCGCGCGTCCTTGTCGACGTGCGGCGAAACGAGGATGGTGTAACGTTCGATCTTGGTCGGCAGCGGAATCGGGCCGCGCACTTGGGCGCCGGTACGTTTCGCGGTTTCGACAATCTCGCTGGCTGAGCGATCAATGAGACGATGATCGTACGCTTTCAGCCGGATTCGGATTTTTTGATCCGCCATGGCGAATTCCTTCAGTTATAAAGAGCGACAGAATCGGGAACACAGACGGTCCCGACCCCCTAAAAAAGCTCAGCGGATCGATACCTGATCCACTGAGCCGGTAATTGTAATACGCGCGAGAGCTGTCTGTCAACAGCGCGAACCCGTATCTTTACCCGTCCTGGGTGCGAACTCGAGGCACATCCTTGTCCTCATTTCGCTTGTGTTCAGCCGGCCATGACCGGCTGAGGGCAAATGACTTACTTGATGACTTTGGCCACCACGCCGGCGCCGACGGTACGGCCGCCTTCGCGGATCGCGAAACGCAGGCCTTCGGTCATGGCAATCGGGGCGATTAGGCTCACCACCATCTTCAC
>Ga0315906_10001692_pt1 | contig 32259 bp, 25 predicted proteins | sample LakEriMetagenome_4_FD_203526 | JGI IMG/M metagenome (GOLD analysis project Ga0315906, IMG submission 203526) | Freshwater fungal communities from buoy surface, Lake Erie, Ohio, United States - Buoy 2 MA122 | ecosystem: Environmental > Aquatic > Freshwater > Lake > Lake biofilm | place: USA... | reverse complement strand
AGGAATTGCGCGAAAAAGGTGCCGACGAATCTCAATTGAGCGATTTGACGGGCTGGTTGTCCGTGCAACGCTCCACTTCGGAAAGTTTGGGTTATTTGGAGCGATTGGTGGGCGAGGATCCGGAAGGTCTTCAAGGTTTGTCCGAAATCCGTTTTGTGCTGGACCGGGTGTCCCGTCCGGATGAGGTGGTGCTGGATTTGACCTTGGCCCGGGGATTGAACTACTACACCGGCGCCATCTTTGAGGTTCGCGCCTTGGGGGTTGCATTGGGCAGTGTGGGCGGTGGCGGCAGGTACGACGATCTAACGTCCATTTTTGGCGTTAAAGGGGTTTCTGGAATCGGCATTTCCTTTGGATTGGACCGAATCGTTCTTTGTTTGGAAGAGTTGAATGCCTTTCCAAGCACCCTGCAAAGTGCCCCTCAGCTCTTGGCGCTTCACCCGGAGAACGCAGCGGCCGCGGACGCTTTGTATGCGGCGGTTCGCGCGTGGCGCGCGGCCGGAATTTCGGCGGAATTCTATCCAGATGCGGCGGCCACCAAGAAACAGTATGCCTGGGCTGAACAGCGCGGAATTGCCTGGGTGGTTCAGCGCATGGAAGGCGATGAGGTGTTTATAAAAAACACTTTAAATGGCGAGGTAATTAGCTGTATTAAAACTGATTACGAAGCTTTAAATAAACTTTTTAATTAAGTTTAGTTCCACGTGCGGCGGTAGGTTCCATCGGGATCGTAAAAATCCGCTTGACGTACGGTGTTGAACGGTTGGCGGTTCCCCGGGTTGCGACCTATTCCGGCGATGTAGGCCCAGTTGCCCCAGTTGGAGGCCGTTTCGTAGTCCAGGAGGTGGTGTTCCATAAAGGATGCGCCGACGGCCCACGGGAGGCCTAGGTTGTGGATGAAAAAAGAAGCCACATTCTGCCGCAGTCGGTTGCTCAGGTAGCCCGTGGCAACCAGTTCGTGCATGCCGGCGTTGACGAAGGAGTCTGGGGTTTCACCGCGGGACCACTTCAGGAAGGCGGACGATTTCTCGGGTTGGAAGTGGGCGGGTTGTGGACCAAAAAGTTGGGGCCCGTCGGCCCGTGCGGCCCAGAGAAAGTAGGAGCGCCAGAGCAATTCCAGTAGGAACCATTCGCTGCCGTCGGTTCTGCCGCGTTCGCGTTCAAACCGAAGTACTTCGGACCAAACCCAGCGAACGGAGAGGGCGCCGGTGGCCAGCCACGGACTGATTTTTCCGGAATACGGGACGCCCAGTAGGCCGTTCCGCGTTTCCTTATAACGCGCAAGCCCGTCCGATTCCCAGATGAAGCGACGCACGTGCGCGAGGGCGCTGGCTTCGTCTCCGGCGAACGGAAAGCTGGTGTGGGGATGGTGCTCCGGAAGCAATGCGGGTGCTGCAGCGTACGCAAGGGGTTGGGCAAAGGTTGGCATGACCAGCGGCGTGCCTTTTTCCAGTTTTTTCCGAAAACCGGTGAAGGTGGGGGGCAGGTCTTTCAGGCGAAAATTCCAGACCGACGGATCCCAAACGTCGTGGTTTTCCACCCAATGCACCTCCAGGCCGTTTTGCTGGGCCCATTGTTCGGTTTGCGCCTCCGCGGCGGACTCGTCGAATCCGTGGCCGCGGGAGGCAAATAAGCAGGAGCCCTGGGGCAACTCAGGCACCTCCGTCCATTCGTACGGAGCTTTCCCCCAACATTCCAAAAGTTCGCCCGGCTTCGCGTTGTTCCAGGCGCGGGCAAAGCCCGCGGCCGACGATTTCCAAAAGTCCTTGCGCGCTTCGGAGAAACGCGGCCACCCCCACGGCGAGGCCTCATCCCAGCCGCTTGGGCCGGACAGGACGGCGAATACCGGAGCGTTCGGAGCGTGGGCCGCGCGGTGCGCGCAGAGGGCTTCCCACGTGCGGTTGTCGTGCAGGCGCAGGTCGTTGCGCAACCAATAGCAGTAAGCGGGAGGAGTGGGCATGGTTTAGAGGGTGTCTCTTTGGGCGTGCCAAACGGCGGCTTGTTCCAGAAGGGCTATGCGGTGGTTGGGGTCCATTTTGTCCCAGGTGGGGTACGCGTATCCAATTCGAGGCAAAGGCTCCAGCTGTGCCCTATGTCGAGCGTGAAAGTCCCAGTACAAAGCGTTTAAAGGGCAAGCCTTCGGGCCTGTTTTTTGATCGACGGAGTACCAACAGGTTCCGCAGTAGTGGCCTTGTTTTTTCAGGTACTGACCGGTGGAAACGTACGGTTTGGTCCCCACGATTCCGCCGTCGGCAAACTGACTCATGCCGCGGGCATTGGGCAGCTCCACCCATTCCAAGGCATCCACAAAAACACCCAGGTACCAGGCGTCCACCTCGTCTGGATGGGTGCCCAGCAGAAGGGCCAGATTACCCAGCACCATCAGGCGCTGGATGTGGTGGGCGTAGGCGTGCTGCAGGGTTTGTTGTACGGCGTGGCGAGCGCAGGCCATACGGGTTTCTCCGGTCCAAAACCAAGTGGGCAGGGGAGCGGTGTGGTGGAGTGCGTTGAGCGTTTTGTACTCCGGCATGCGGGCCCAATAGATTCCGCGGACGTATTCGCGCCAACCCAGGATTTGGCGGATGAATCCCTCTGCTTGGGCCAATCCAATCTGCTCCGGTTGGGCCCGATGCGCAGCTTCTACAGCCTTTACCACGTCGGCCGGGTGCAGGTGTTTGCAGTTGAGGGAAAAGCTCAACCGACTGTGGTAGTAGAAGGCATCCTGAGGTCCCAAGTGGTCTTGGTAGGACCCAAAATGGGGCAGCAGGTGTTCCACAAAATAGTCCAAGGTGGATTGGGCAGCCTCTGGGGTGGTGGGCCACGCAAAACGCTGTGCGTCAATTTCTCCCACGGTGGTTACGCCGTGTCGACGGATGCGTTCCACCCAAGGCGTAGCGTCTGTGAGCGTGGAGCAGGGCGGAGGGGGCAGGTGTTCCGCAGAAAGCCTTTTGCGGTTGTCCGCGTCGTAGTTCCATTTTCCGCCCAACGGTTTGCCGGCAGGGTCCAACAATACGCCAAAGTCTACTCGGGCCTTGCGGTAAAAGGACTCCATCAGGTACTGTTTCTTCCCGGCGAAATGACGTTCCAAGGCCCCCCGGTCGTAAAAAAAATGACGGGTGGTGTCCGACGGTGGTCCAAAGGCGCTGCGGAGTTGTTGGTCCACGCGGTATTCGTCGGGTTCTAGATACTCAATGTGCTCCGCGCCGTAGGTTCGAGCTACGGATTGAAGCATTTCCGGCAACGAAAGAGCGGCGTCGGGGTGGTCCAGGGTTCGGTACTCCACGCGGTGGCCGTTGTTCCTCAGCCAGTGCGCAAAGTGCTCCAGGGCGGCAAAAAAGGCCACCACTTTTTGGAGGTGGTGGCGAACGTAGTCGGTTTCTTGGCGCATTTCGGCCAAGAAATAGACGGTGTCCGGCTGGGGCGTGCCGGTAAACCAAGGATGGCGCGGGTTCAACTGGTCCGCCATGACCAATCGGATGCGGGAGGTGGCTGGGTTCATTCGGTGGATTTGGTCCGACGGCAACGCTCGGAACAGTAGCGAACCTGTTCCCAATCGCGCTCCCATTTTTTGCGCCATGCGAACGGTTTTTGGCACACTGCGCAAATTTTGGTGGGAAGGTTGGATTTGGAGACGCCGCGCATAGCAATCAGGGTTTTGCGTAGGGAAGTCGGTCCAAAGAACCGGCACGGTGGTAGGCATCCAATCCGTTGACGGTGGCCACGTCCAAAGCAGCTAAATCCACGTAGCCATCTCCTTGAATTCCTACTTCTGCAACAAACAAATGCACCACTTCCAACACGGCCAATTGTGTGCCGTTTGAGGCTATGGGCATCAAGGTTTGCAGTCGAACGGCCCACTGAACCGGGCAACCGTGCACAAAGGGCAGGGGCCATTCCGGCCGGAATTCCCGCTTCAAACCTACCGCATCAAATTCACTGACTTCAGCCGCATAGCGTGCGGAGGTTTGGTGGGCGGCGTGTCGGTCTTCGTAACGAACGGCATTCACCGTGGCCATTCCTTGGGTTTGTAAATTTTCCAAGGTATGCCGCGGGACGGAATCCGGTCGAAATAAAACTCCCAACAGGGGCGGATTGGCGCCCAGGTGGATGAGTTGCGAAAAGACGGCTAAATTATCTATTTCAAGACTGTTGCGCGTAGCCAGAAGTACTAAAGGTTTAAATCCAGAAGCACTGTTGATCAGTTGCGCCCGCCAGCGTTCGGGAAGGTTGGCCCACGTGTTTTCTCCGGGCGAAAAGCGGGAAGCGCTCATGCGGCACCCGTTAACCTTGCGTGCGCAAGGCGCCCATTCCGCCGTCTACGCCCCACACCTGGCCGGTGATCCAACGCGCTTCGTCGCTGAGCAGGAACAAAGCAGTTGAAGCCAAATCTTCCGGGCGTCCCAAGGACTTCAGCGGATGGCGATCCGCTCCCGCTTGCCGGCGTTCGTCCGATCCCAGCAGGCGCGCGGCTAAAGGAGTGTCGGTTAGTGAAGGGGCCAAGGCATTGACGCGCACGGACGGTGCCCATTCTGCGGCCAAGGAACGCGTTAGGCCCTCCACGGCCCCTTTGGCCATGGCCACGGAAGCGTGAAAAGGCATGCCGGTTTGCACCGCTACGGTGGAAAACAAAACCACCGCGGAACCCGGTGCTGCTTTGAGGGCTTTTTCGGATGCTTGCAAAACCCGCACAGCGCCCAAGGCAGAAAGTTCAAAATCGCTTTGAAAATCGCTGATTTTCAGACCTCGGAACGGCTTGAGGTTGATGCTTCCGGGAGCGTACAGCACTCCGTCCAAAGCAGCGGGGAGTTCGGGGAATTCCGAACCGTCTTGCACAACATCTACGGAAAACTCAGTCAAGCCGGAGCCAGACAGGCCGGAAGATCTTCGGGACCAGCCAATTACGTTCCAACCAGCATTCAGTGCGCGTTCGGCGGCGGCCCGGCCGATTCCGCTGGAGTGCCCTACAATCAAAAGCGTTTTTGTCATGGAGGATTAACAACGGGTGCGGTACTTTTGTTGCACAACGCATTTGGAACCCCCATCCCCATGAAAACGCACGTATTGGACGCAACCCTGTCTTGGTCTGCTTGGAAGAATTTGGCCGAGGGGCCGCATCCGGTAGTGTTTTCGGAAGACGTTTGGAACCGCGTGGAGCAGTCGTATTCGTTTGTTCAAAAACTAGCACAATCCCCGGATCGCGCGTATTACGGCATCAATACCGGTTTTGGCGCCCTCTACAACGTGTCCATTGGACCGTCGGACCTGGCCCAATTGCAGTTGAATTTGATTCGCAGCCACGCGTGCGGCACCGGTCAACCGGTTGAAGCGGCGTTGGTGCGTTTGATGCTCTTGACCAAGGCGCTGTCTTTGAGTTACGGACATTCTGGGGTAGCCCGGACCACCGTGGAGCGACTTTTGGCTTTGTACGAAGCGGACTGCCTGCCCGTGGTGTACGAACGGGGTTCGCTGGGGGCGTCCGGAGATTTAGCGCCTTTGTCCCACCTGTGTTTGCCGCTGGTCGGAGAGGGAGAGGTGGTCTACCGCGGGAAGCGAATGCCGGCGGCCGACGCCCTGGCTGCTTTGGGCTGGAAGCCGTTGGTGCTGGGCCCCAAAGAAGGCTTGGCGTTGATCAACGGAACGCAGTTCATGCTGGCCCATGCCGTGTGGTTGGTGGTTCAAGGATACACCTTGGGGTACTGGGCAGACGTTTGTGCCGCGCTTTCACTGGATGCGTTCGACGGCAGAATCGAACCATTTGATCCGCGGGTGCACCAAGCCCGGCCGCAGCCCGGGCAAGCCGTGGTGGCAGACCGGGTTCGGGAATGGTTGGCCGGCAGTCCGGGTCCATCCCGCCCCAAAACCCACGTGCAAGATCCTTATTCGTTCCGGTGCGTACCTCAGGTACACGGGGCGTCGTGGGATGCTTTGGGCCATTTGGCGCGGACGGTTTCCTACGAACTGCACAGCGCCACGGACAACCCCATGGTCTTCGCAGAAGACGAAGAAGTTATTTCCGCTGGAAATTTTCACGGGCAACCCCTGGCTTTGGCCATGGATTTCGCAGCCCTAGCCTTGGCGGAATACGGAAGCATCTCGGAACGACGCCTGTACCAAATGGTCAACGGTAAACGCGGTTTACCGGCATTTCTCACGCCCAATCCCGGCCTGCATTCGGGGTTGATGATTGTTCAGTACGCTGCAGCAGCCGTGGTGAGCCACAACAAACAGTTGTGCACCCCAGCATCTGTAGATTCCATTGAGTCCAGTGCGAGCCAAGAAGACCACGTGAGCATGGGCGCCAATGCCGCCGTTCAAGCTGCGCAGGTTTTGAACAACGTTTGGGATGTTTTGGGAATGGAGTGGTTGGCGGCCTGTCAAGCCATGGAACTGAGAGGTACCCCCACCAGCGCTCTGCTTCAATCTTTGTTGGACGCCTTCCGAACGGCCGTACCCTTTTTGGACGAGGACCGAATTCAAGCGCCTGACATGGCCGAAGCCACAGCCTTCCTAAAGCGCATTCCCGTCGACGACGAGCGGTGTTTCCCAGCGTTGCAGTAAAAGCGCTGCGGCCGCTACGGCCGCGGTTTCCGTGCGCAATCGGGCCGCTCCCAAACTGAGTGGGGTCCAGCCGGAACGCTCCGCGAGGGCAACCTCTTCGGGCGTAAAATCGCCTTCCGGACCGATGGACACTACCGCCCGGTAGGGTGTTTGTAGGGTCCAATTCAGCGCCGAAATCTTGGCACCTTCCGCGCAATGAAAGACGCCCTTGTTCCAATCCGTCCAGCGCGGATCCGCCACCAGCTTGTTCCAAGGGAGCAACGGATGCACCTCCGGGCGCATTCCCTTCAGGCTCTGTTTGGCCGCGGAATCCGCAATTTTCTGAAGACGTTCGGTAGGGACGTGTTTGCGTTCGGACCGCTGGGACAACGCCAAATGCACGTGCGATACGCCCAATTCTATGGCCTTTTCAACAGCCCATTCCGTTCGGTCTAAATTCTTGGTGGGGCAGAGCACCAGGTGCAGGTTGCCCGGTACGGTTCCAAAATGGGGATTGATTTCCAGCACCGTGCCCCAGACGGCCTTTTGGGAAACGTGCGCCAAGCGCACGAGCGCCGCAGCGCCGGTTCCATTGCCCACCCACAACTCGTCGCCCGGAACTTTGCGCAGTACCCGTGCGGCATGGATGGACTCCTCCTCCGTCAGTATTGCGCGTCCGTCGTCGGACCATGTTCCCCAGAACAACTGCATCAGACGCCGATTTGGTCTTTTTTCCGACGTTTTCCACCGCCGGCGTGCTTCTCAACGTAATCAATGATGGCGCCCGCCACGTCCAAACCGGTGGTTTTCTCAACCCCTTCCAAACCTGGAGAGCTGTTGACTTCCAAAACCAAGGGTCCGCGCTTGCTCCGCAGCATGTCTACGCCAGCAATTTTAAGCCCAAGGGCCTTGGTAGCGGCCACGGCCATCTCTTTTTCCGCGCGCGAAAGCCGAACCGGAATGCCCTGTCCGCCTCGGTGCAGGTTGGAGCGAAACTCACCTTCCTGTCCTTGGCGCATGTACGCAGCCACCACCTTGCCGTCAATCACCAACGTGCGGAGGTCCGCACCGTTGGCCTCGGCAATGAACTCCTGAACCAGGATGTTCGCGTCCAATCCGTAAAAAGCTTCGATGACGCTCTTGGCCGCTTTTTTGGTTTCCGCCAATACCACGCCCAAACCTTGGCTACCCTCCAAAAGCTTCACAATCAGTGGACTTCCGCCTACTGACTTAATCAAATTGTCGATGTCTGTTGGGTGCTTGGCAAAAGCCGTCCTTGGGATGGAAACGCCTTGGCTGGCCAGAATTTGCATGGCGCGCAATTTGTCCCGAGACCGAACCAAGGCCAGAGAATTGAGGGTTGAAAAAACGTTTTTCATCTCAAATTGGCGCAACATGGCGCTGCCGTATCCGGTCAAAGAAGCTCCAATTCGGGGAATCACCGCGTCCACGCCTTCGATGGGGTGGTCTCCGTAGTAGATGTCCAGGGCGCCGGATTCCATGACGGCGTAGCATCGGCTGACGTTCATCACCTTGGCGGTGTGACCGCGCGCTTCAGCCGCTTCCATCAAGCGTTTGGTAGAGTACAGGTTCCGGTTGGCGGAGAGAATCAATAAGTTCATGGGAGCGTGTGGGAAGCGTTTAATTTTTTCCAAGAAAGGTTGCGGTAACGAACATCTATGTTGAATCCTTGACGCAGAAGATTCCGGCCCAAGAGCAAGGGATGTCGTTGCGAGGCGCGCGAAGTTAATCCTACCCAAACGCCGTATGGCTGTCCAAATAATTCAATTTCCAACCAAACCGCAAAGCGATCTTGAACGTCGCCAAAGGAGTTTTTAACGCGGACGGTCTTGTAGTGCGTAAAGGATTCAACCCAAGGTGTGGGGCGCAAGGAACCCGTTTCTACGGCGTCAAACTGAACCAACAGCACCCCGTTGTCTTCGCAGCACGTGAGCATGTGGAGCGCACACAAGGCAGCACCGGAATCGATTCGGCACGAAATCCGGTCCATCCCCAAAGCGGGAATAGAGACCACGTCGGTGCGTCCAATTTTGGTTGGGGCAATAGGTGAAACCGTGCTCATTCCGCGGGCAGAGTTTGAAGGGGTATGCGTGCTTGCGCCGGTACGTGAAGGACGGGGTCAATGCCCGCCAACCGTTGAAAATAGCCGTCGGCACCTACCATGGCGGCGTTGTCTGTGGTAAAAACCAGGGGAGGCAAGTAGATGCTCCAACCGTTTGCGCTGCCCAATTCCATTAAGCGACGGCGCAAGCCGGAATTGGCAGAAACTCCGCCGGCCACCGCCACAGAATGAAGTCCCGTTTGGGCAACGGCACGAACCAATTTGTCCAGCAGATGGTCCAGTAAAGCATCTTGAACGGAGGCGCAAACTTCCGGTAAGCGTTCTTTTGGCACCTTGTGGGGTGCTCCAAACAGCTTGGTTAGTGTGTTCAAGAAGCTGGTTTTCAACCCGCTAAAGCTGTAGTTCAAGTCGCCAATCGACGGCTTACCAAACGCAATGCGCTCGGGTCCAGCTTGGGACGCCAGTCGATCAATTTCCGGTCCGCCCGGATAACCCAACCCGAGCATTTTAGCAGCTTTATCGTAGGCTTCGCCCACGGCGTCGTCCAGTGTTTCGCCCAGCACCACCAGTTCCATCGGGCCGTTCACGCGAAGCAGTTGGGTGTGTCCGCCGCTGACCGTGGCGCACAAAAAGGGGAAAGCTGGTCCGGAATTCTCGTTGGAGGGGTTGAGGAAATGGGCCAAAACGTGGGCGCGCATGTGGTGCGCGTGGTACAAGGGGATCGCTAAGGCAAGGGCCACGGATTTAGCAAACGAATGCCCAACAAGTAAGGAACCCAGCAATCCAGGACCCTGCGTGCAGACTACGGCATCCAAGTCTTGCAACCGAACTCCAGCTTCGTCCAACGCCGCCTGGACCACCGGCCACAGGGAAGTTTGGTGGGCGCGGGAGGCCAATTCCGGGACAACACCGCCAAATTCAGCATGCTGCAACTGCCCAGCCACGCGGTTACTCAACACCGTCAAACCGCGCAATACCGCAGCGCCGGTATCGTCGCAGCTCGTTTCCAGAGCCAAGAGCAGCGGCACGGTGTTTGCCATGTCGCAAAGGTACGCAGCGCCACCACGTGAACCGGGAATCTAGGCGTAATTTTAACCCGTGAAATCCGCCCCAAAAACGACTGTTCCAGGCAAACGACGCCTGCGCCGATGGCTGCTGGCAGTGAGCGGGATTTTCCTACTGTTTTTTGGTGTTTTGCTCCTTCCTCCCGTGCAAACCGCGCTGGCCAAACGTTTGTGGAAGGTGGTTCGCGCGCAATCGGGATTGAATGTGGTGGCTCAATCGGTTCAGTGGCAGTGGCCTTTGGGATTGTCCCTGCACCACGCAGTGCTTCGCGATTCTTCCGATCGCCCTGTGGTGCACCTGGCGGAAGTCAACTTGCGCGGGCCTTGGTTTGCTCCGGGCCTTGGTTTTTCTGCGGCTTCGCTGCAAATCAAGGGGGGCACGGTGCTGTTGGAACGACCCCGCAAAGATTCAACCTTTACCTTGCTCAACGCTCTGGCTCCGCTGCTGGAAGGACCGCCTGCTCCCCAACCCACACCTTGGAAGATCAGCAAATTGGAGCTGCGGAATGTTCGAATTCTGCTGCGGGACCAGCACCAACGGTGGGGTTCGCAAGATCTTCGTTTGAATCGATTGTTGGTGCATCAACTGGGTGGGGATCCGGAAGGAGTACTTCGCGCGAACCTAAAAGAATTGGCGGCATCCAGCCAGGACCGCACCGTTGCCCTCCGGTTGGCAGCTCAATTAACTTCCCGTCCCAATGGAGCGTGGTCGGTGCAATCGCTGGACCTCCACGCAACCGGACTCACCGCAAGCGGTGCGGTTTCGGGAAAGGGAATGGACACCTTGAACGGCGAATGGAAGGTTCGCGGCGAGGTGGCCTCCCTGCTTCGGTGGCCCCGTTGGCTGGGAATGCAAACGGACACTTTGCCCAACACGGGTGTGATGGAAACCTCCGGCGTCTTGGCCAAACGAGGCGCTCAGTTGGCGTGGAAGGACGTCCGCGTAGAGGCACCAGGTATTTCGCTAAATACTTCAGGATCTGGAAATTACAAGACGGAGTTGCTGCGAACCAAGAATACCAAAATACAGTTCAACACCAGTACACTGCTAAACGCTTGGCCCCAATCGTTTTTTGCTTCGGTCCGGGAACAAATCCAACCGCAGTGGGTGGGCGTGGTAAGCACCAAAGCAGGCGTCACCAAGCGATCCGGTTGGGTCCAGTCTGAGTTACGGTTGCAAAGCGGTGAATTCGCTCGGTTGAACGCGAATTGGACCGGCTCCTTAACGAAAAAAGAAGAACTTCCGTACCGCGCAGAATGGGCGGTATCCGTTCCAGAAGGTTCGGTTTTGTTTCCGGATTCTCTGGAGGTGGGGCCCGTTTTGGCACAGGGTACCCTCAACGGGGTGGGCTACAATCCGGAGACGTGGAACGCCAGCGGTGCCCTATCGGTTGAGGTAGCGCGTTTTGGTGGGTATCGGGCCGACGGTCTTCGCGCGCGGTTTGATTTGGAACCGCATTTGCTTTCTGCCGGATGGAATTGGAACAATTCGGCCGTTCAAGCCCACGGTGCACACGAGTTCAGTTTTCCGGACTCCGCGCATTGGGAACACCGCGGAGAATTCACTTCGGTGCAGTTGGATTTGCGTTCTGCCGGGCTGGCATCCGCGCCCGAAGGGCGCGTTTCCGGCAAGTGGAGTTATTCGTTTGCAGCAGAAAACGCGAATAAGGAACTGGAATTCAAGCAAATGGGTGCCAATTGGCGCAATGCTCAAGGCGGACATCCGCTGGGCGCTTTAACCGCAACCGGTTCGTGGAACGAGGATCGGGCATCGTTGACCGTGCGCGGTGACGCCTTGGATCTGGATGCCACAGTGGTTGGGAATCCTTCGGAGGTATTGGGTTGGTGGGCCGGGCCTTGGGATGAACGATTGGCGGGCCAAACGCCCAAAACAGCAAATGCTGCAGGAGCTTCCGGGAACCTGCGGGTCCTTTTGAAAAACACGGATTCTTGGATGGACTTGGTGGATACGAGTTCCCGTTGCGCCATCGGTACGCTTGCGCAGTGGTCGCTGCGGTCCAACGGCGAAAGCTCGTGGGAAGTAGTTGCTCCCCGTGCGCAATCGCAAGGATTCCGGGTGTACGGAGTTCGTATCTCGGGATCGACGTCGCGCGGAAGTGCCCTGGCTCGGGTAGAAGTTGATTCCCTTTCCGGATACGCGTCGTCCTCGGTGGTGCATTGGGTTGCCGCCAACGGCTCTGGTACCTTGGAGTGGTCCGTGAAAGGCCCCACTGCATCTGGATTGGCGTTTTCCGGCAGCAGCAAGGCGGCCTACCAAACGGATGGAAGGTGGTTGGGCCGCTGGGGCGATGGTTCCCTGCGCATTCCGGGCGATGTGCTGCAAACTACCGCCGGCGCCACTTGGTCCACCGGTCCCAGCGGATGGGAATCGGAACCCGTGCGTTGGTCCGGCGAGCGGGGTGGGGTCTGGTTTGGCGGTGCCTTGTCTGCAGCACCGGATGCTCAGTTTCAACTGGGTGTGGAAGGCTTGCCGTTGTCCCTCGCAAAACCGTGGCTGGACAGCACCAACACCCAACTTGCCGGACGCGTGTCTGCTCAAGTTTCCGTGCAATCGCCCTTGGGAACTCCCGGAATCCAAGGTTCCTTAGACATCGATTCCCTGGTGTGGAACCGCGAATGGATGGGTACGATGACCGGATCTGCCGACTACAGCAAGACCACCAAAATTTCCACCATTGGGTTGGCATTGGATCGGGGCGAGCGCAAAACACTATCCGTTCGCGCGAGCTACGATCCCCAGGCAGAACAGTGGCCGGTCCAAGCTACCGTACATGTGGACCGACTCCGTTTGATGGCGCTGCAACCTTATTTGGCCGGTACTTTGGACCGTTTTCGAGGCACGGTTCGAGGTGAAGTTAAGTTTCAATGGAGTGAATCCAAATACTTGTTAACCGGCGAATTAGAGCTCCCGTCTTTTGCGGCTTCCGTACCCCTTTTGGGCACAGACTACGGCGTGGACGGGGTGCCCCGGCTGACGTTGGGCGAAAACCAATGGACCCTGCATCCGGTGGTAGTACGGGACACCAAGGAACGAACCCAAGGGTCGTTGTCCGCCACCTTCCGGCCCAATAAATTCAAGGACCCGCGCCTGGACCTCACTTTGGAATTGGTTGATTTGTTGGCCTTGGACCTACCGACGTCGGATCTTTTCTTCGGCAAGGTGTACGCCAAGGGAACCGTGAAGGTGCTTGGGCCTTTGGATGCTTTGCGTTTGGACGTCCGTGCGGAGGCGGCCAAACCCAGTGTGTTTAAGTTGCCGCTGTCTACGCCTACCGAGTACGAAGCCAATTCCTCCATTTCGTTTGTACGGCCCATTCAGGAGGCTCCGGAGCGCGTTCGGACCACGGTGGCGCGTGGGCTGGATGTTTCCCTGGCCCTGCAAGTAACGCCCCTGATGACCATGGAATTGCTTCTGGACGAAACCGTGGGAGACATCATTCGCGGCAATGGAGTGGGGTGGATGAAGGTGGACTATCCCCCAACCGGTGCGCTGCGTTTGAACGGATCGGTGGAATTGACCGGTGGAAGTTATTTGTTTACCCTCCAGAACCTCATCAACAAATCGTTTGATGTAGCACCCGGCGGAACGCTGGCGTGGACCGGTGATCCCTACGGAGGACGTGTGAACCTACGGGCGGTGTACACCACACGCACCGCACTGACCGGAATGGTGAATCAACCGGATTACGGAGGGCAACGTGTTCCGGTTCAATTGGGATTAAACCTTACGGGCGATTTGATGCAGCCGCAATTGGGTTTTGATTTTGCCTTGCCCAACGCCAATCCGGCTTGGCAAGAGGAATTGCGCAATCGCCTGGCGGATGGCGACAAGCGCAACATTCAAGCATTCAGCTTGTTGCTCACCAACGCTTTTTGGCAATCCAACGAAGGATTGCTGAGCCAGAGCGTTCAATCCGTCAACGCCAACACCACCCAAATGCTGGCCAGTCAGTTTTCCAACTTCTTGGCCCAGGGGCTGGGCGATTTTGTGGACATTGATTTGGCGTATTCGGGCTCCAACCGGTCCGATGCCCGCGATCAATTGGAGGTAGCCCTCTCCAAGGCCTTCCTCAACGACCGCGTTTCGGTTCAAACCACGCTGGACGTGCCGTTGGGGCGACAAGACGCGAGCAGCACCACTTCCGGTCTGGTGGGCGACGTTCAGGTCAACTACAAAATAACCGAAGACGGCCGCTGGAAAGCACGTGCGTTCAACCGCAGCAACAACAACAATCCAGCGTTGGACCGGCTGAGTCCCTACACCCAAGGCGTTGGGTTGGAATTTGGAACCCAGGCCAATTCGTGGAAGGCGCTGTTCAGGCGTCGGAAGAAGGCGAAGTAAATAGGGTGTTTCGGGCAATGGTCAGGCCGTACCCTTCAATCCCTACCCGTTTCATGGGTTGAGACGTCAGTAGGTTGACCCGACGAACGCCCAGTGCGCGCAGTATTTGCGCTCCCATGCCGTAATCACGCGGATCGCCGCCAAACGAAGGCCGAATGTTTTGCAGGTTTTTCAGTTTCTCCACCATGGAAGAGCCGCTACCGGGAGTATTCATGCACACCACCGCACCAGCACCCGCTTTCGCAATGGCTGCAAAGGCTTGGTGCAACTTCTCTTCCGGACGGTGCTGAATCCAATCGACGGCGTCGGCCAAAGCGCCACCCGTCTGCATGCGCACCAAAACTTCATCCTCCGTGCCCCAGTGGCCGTGGGTAAATGCCAAGTGCTCCAAACCGTCTTGTTGCTGGAAAACAATGGCTTCAAAGGTTCCTTCCGCCGTAGTCACCGAGGTGCGGTAGGTTTCGCGAACCAAAGACTCTTTGGCCATTCGGTAGGCCACCAAATCCGCAATGGACACCAGCGGCAGGTTCCATTCCCGCGCCATTTCTACCAGTTGCGGCAAACGCGCCATGGTTCCGTCTTCGTTCATGACCTCCACAATCACGCCCACCGGAGGCAATCCAGCCAAACGCGCCAAATCAACGGCGGCCTCCGTATGGCCGGTTCGTTGCAGTACGCCACCGGGTTTCGCTCGCAAAGGAAAAACGTGGCCGGGTCGGTTGAAATCGTCCGGACCAAAGGAAGGGTCCACCAACGCACGGATGGTCTCCGCCCGGTCCGACGCCGAAATTCCGGTGGTCACGCCGCGACCCCGAAGGTCAATGCTTACGGTAAATGCCGTGTGGTGCGGATCCGTGTTGCGTAGCACCATAGGATGCAAATCCAACCGCTCGCAGTAGGAGTCGGGGAGGGGCGTGCAGATCAGTCCACGGCCGTGTTTGGCCATGAAGTTGATGCTTTCCGGCGTAATCAACGAGGCAGCCCCCACCAAATCGCCTTCGTTTTCGCGGTCGGCATCGTCCACCACCAATACCAATTTACCCGCGGCCATGGCGCGGATGGCGTCGTCGATGGAGTCCAGTTGAATGGGGTCTTGAGCAGGAGAATCAGCAGCCATGGCGAGAATTAGATCGTGCGTTCGGTGGGTTTCCAAACACTGGATTTTACGCCGCGAAGGTACCGCGCAAGTCCCAATAACAAGGCAGCATTCAGTGCGGTAAAATACCCAAGCGGTTGCAGGGGATTGTGTTGGTTCTTGGGCCACAGGGACAGACTGATCCAGGACGCCACAGCCAATGCCCATGCGGATAGGGTTGCGAACTCCAGGACTTCCGCCGTTCCGTGAAACAGCTTCCATCCTGCCAAAGCCAAAACACCCAAGGCCACCAGTGGAAAAAGCCACCGAAGCACCTTGTGGCCCAAAAAGAGCAGGCCCAACGGAAGGGGTTTGGTGAAGAGCAAAGGCCAAAAGCGAGCTAAATTTTGATAATTGCCCAACGAGATCCGCACCTTGCGGGCAAATTCCTCGTGCCGGTCTACGGAAACATCTTCGTACGCCACGGCTCGTCCTTCCCAAAGAACGGGACGGCCGGTCCGCAAAACCTGTAGGGAAACGAAAAAATCTTCCATGAAGGTAGCGGGCGGGATGGGCTGCCAAACGCTTCGCGCCACGGCATAGCAACCGCCCTCAACCCCCAGGGTACAGCCAAAAAGATCGCTCTCCCATTGTTTGAGTTTGGACTCAAATTGGGTGTAGTGACGCTCTTCCGAAGCAATGGAGCCCGGTGTTTCGGCCAAACGGTCTCCCGCTGCTTGGTAGACCAGTCGACCGCCCACCACACCGGCCTGGCGTTGCACAAGCGTGCTCACCAATCGGCGCACCGCGTCTGGCGTAAAGACGATGTTGGCATCCGTGCCCACCACCACCTTGGCCTTCCCCAAACCCACCAAGTGATTGATGATGCCCGATTTGCCCGTTCGAGCCTCCATCCGCACCAGCGAGAGGTGCGGGTTCTTGGAAATCCAATCCAAAACCGTCCGATCCGTGCCGTCCGTCGATAAATCCGACCCTACCCAAATGTGCAATTTCCCCGCGGGATAGTTGGATTCCCCCAACGATTGGAGCAGTCGGCCAATGACTTTTTCTTCGTTGTAGGCCGCAACCACCACGTCCACTTCAGGACATTCGTCGTCGGTCAACAGTACGTTGGACCCGACGGTCCGCACAGGGAGTATACGCGCCAAAAGCCCCAATACCGCCGGAAATAAGACGTACGGTACCGCCAAGAGCAACAACCCAACGATCAACACGACTGCAAAGGTTTTGCATCCTGCAACCGTCGGCCCACTTCAGCGGCCACCGCTTGGTCCGAAAATTTCTCTTCCGCCCAGGCCCGTGCTGCTCGTGCGCGTCGCATCCGCTCCGGCGCATCCGAAAGTGCGGCAACCACCGCAGCAGCAAAGGATTCGGGATCGTCCGCCACCCATCCGTGGGTTCCGTCGATAAATCCAATGCCGTCTACGCCTAATGACGTAGAAACAATTGATTTATAATTTGTCATCGCATCCAAAGCTTTAATGCGCATTCCGCTTCCACTCAGCAAGGGTACCACGGAAATTCCCAAGCCAGCCGTAACCTCGGCAAAACTTCCGTTGGCCTCCTTGGCGAACAAACCCTGATTGGGGCGATGAAATTCTTGAAGGCGCGCGCCTCGTCCCAAAACGGCAAAGGTGGCCGACGGCAGTTCACGCCGCACCAACGGCCAAACACGTTCCACATACCAGCGCAATCCCTCAACATTGGGCAACCAATCCAAGGCGCCCATGTGGAACAAAGCAGCGGGAGGCATTTCCGCATCGTTTGGCCAATGACCCACCGTACACGGCACGGAATATCCCCCCATTTCCAAGGCATCTTCTGGCGTTATGGCCCATTTCACAGACCATTCCTTCCAAACTTGAAGCTCCATTTTGCGCAGCCGACGCACTTCCGTACGCAGGTACCACCTTTTTAGCACATTTCGTTCGCCCCGGGCTACGTGCTCCCAAATGCGAAATTCTACGTTGTGCGCTCGGTACACCACCGGACCGCCCCAGGCGCGTAATTCGGGCCCGTAAACCGTTTGGGTCAATCCGTCCGCCACCACAACGTCCCATTTTTGCGACCGCAACAACCGATTCAATTCGCTTGCGTAGGTAGAAGTTCGAAACCGGCTCACCGTGTACGGGACCCCGCGAAGCCAGGCCCAAACAGCCCCCAACGCCGTAGGCGACGTATGCGCATCCACCGCAAAGAGCTGAATGTTGGGGCCCCATTCGTTGGGGTAGGAAGGAGCATTCACCCAATGTTTTTGGGTGTTAAACGCCAACGTGGTAACGTGCGCTCCCGTCTCCAAGAGCACCCGAACCAACGCCCCCATGGCCAAGGAACTTCCGTCCCGGCCGGGGTGCGGTACCTTATTGCACAGGTGCAGTACTTCCACGTTTTTGAAAATTCCAAGTTCGATCCGACGCCGCCAAATGGACCATCCACACGGCCAACGGCAACAACACCAAGTTGGGCAACCAAATGGCTTCTGCCGGGGAGAGCACGGACCCGCGCCCCATTTTTTCAGAAACCATTCCCAAAACGTAGTGCAGTAAAAACAAGAGCACACTCAAAACAAAAGGCAGTCCAAATCCGCCTTTTCGAATGACCGCGCCCAACGGAGCACCAATGAAAAACAACAAGACGCACGCTACGCTGATGGCAAACTTCTTGTGCCACTCCAATTCGTGCCGCACCGCCACCTCGGATCGGTAGTTCATTTCCATGCGGCTTTGGTCCAGTCGTTCCTTTTGCGCTTCGGCCATAAACCGCGCATTTCCCACAATTCGGGCCCGGTCCGCGGCGTCCAATTGATCAAAGGACCACGAGGGCTTTGCTTTTGGAGCCCACGCGCGCGTGGAATCCAATCCCGAATATCGAAGGGTCCACTCGCGTCCCATTTCCACTTTTCGCTGACCCAAAACCCGTTCCAACGAGTCCAATGAAGACTCCAATTGACGCACGGTCAGCATGTTGAATTGATTGGTGCGCTGAACCGCGTAGAGGTCTTTTCCTTGGAAATTGGCCATATTGAACCGCATGAAGAGGGTGTCAAATTCAGCACGCAAAAAAGGTCTACCCGTTCGTTCTTCTGGCGTTCGCGCTTTCAATTCTTCGTAAATAGCGCCGTTTTCCAGGGTCAATTCCAACCATTTTCCTCCGGCGATGGGGCGCAGCGTTCCGTGCGGTGCAGACAGCAGTCGGGCATTTCCCTGCGTGCGGTCCGTGTGGTCGTACACCATGATGCCCCAAACTTCGTGGTCGCTTTTGCGGTCCACCTTGACCGTGTACCCCTCCAAGCCGTGGTAAAAATACCCGGGCTGCAAATTGAACGTGGGCTTTTGTTGGGCTATGTTGATCAACAGGTTTTCGCCTTTGAAATTGGCCACCGGAATGACGTTGTTGTTCACGAAGAACATGCCAACCCCCACCAAACCTACCACCACCAGGAGTGGGCGTGAAAGGCGCCAAAAACCAATTCCAGATGCCCGCAAGGCAGCGAATTCATTGGACTCCGCCAGGTCTCCGTACACCATGATGCCGGCCAGCAGCACGGCTACCGGAACTGCCATGGGCAAAACGGCCGCACTCCAATACACCAACAACTGGAGCAATACGCTCAATTCAATCCCTCTTCCGGTCAGTTCCTCGATGTACTTCCAAACCATCTGCATCATTAAAATGAATACAGAAAGTGCCACCGTTCGAGCAAACAAACGGAGGAAAGAACCGATGAGGTACCGGTCGAGCCGACGCACGCTGCTTTATTTGGACTTGGGCTCCACCACGGTGTACCCCGGATAGTTCGCGCGGTTGAAAAGGACCTTTGCTTTGGAAACCCCTCCATTTACGGCATAGGTGTCTACCGTGATGGTGGTGATCACATCGTTGAGTCCAAATTCTTGGTAGGAATAAAGTCGCTTGGTACTTACGTCAATCCCAATGACAATCTCGCGAACTTCTTCGGAGGCCTTGGGCTTCATGCGCACGTATTTGATCGTCTTGCCTTTCACCGTGGCGGTTCCGGCCCAAGCAAAATTGGAGCCGGTTTCGTACTTGGCCAAAAGTGAAGAAGGGGAGAAGGCACTGCCGTCTTTGCCCAAAGGACGAACCGTAACTTCCTCGTCATCCGGCGAAACGATGTACGCCTTTGCGTTGTTGACGAAAATGGTTTGGCCGTTCCAATCCAAGCGGTAGTTGGTGCCGACTACGGTCACCGTTCCTTTGCTGGAGCGCTTGACGCGCGCACCGCCATTGCGGCCCGGAGCGTCCAAGGTATTGGTGAACGCAATGGTTTGGTCTGCGTAGGCTTCAGTTTTGACGCGAACCTCCTTCAAAAGGCTCAACGCTTCTACGTGCGCTTGTGCGAAGGCCGAATTTCCCAGCAGCATAGCGGCCGCTGCGGTCCAAATAAGTTGTTTCGTTGGCATGATTCTTTATTTTCCTTTCAGTGCATTCAAATGTTGTTCCAAATGGTATTCGTCGGAAATTAAAACTTGGCGGGCTTTGGAACCTTCAAACGGCCCAATGATGCCCGCAGCCTCCAACTGGTCCACCAGTCGTCCGGCGCGGTTGTACCCCAGCTTCAATTTGCGCTGCAGCAGCGATGCGGAACCTTGCTGGTGGATCACCACCACGCGTGCGGCCTCTTCAAAGTATTCATCGCGGTCGGAAGGATCCATGCCCGCACCGCTTGGACCGGATTCCAAGCCAAGGGCTTCCGGCAGGGTGTAGGGTTCCGCTGGGGCTTTTTGATCGCCAATGAATTCGCAAACGGATTCCACCTCTGGGGTATCCAAGAAAGCGCACTGGATGCGAACGAGGTCGTTTCCGGCAGAAAAGAGCAGGTCCCCACGTCCAATCAGCTGATCAGCGCCCCCAGCGTCCAAAATGGTGCGCGAGTCAATTTTTGAGCTCACCTTAAACGCAATGCGTGCCGGGAAATTCGCTTTAATGATGCCCGTAATCACGTTAACCGACGGTCTTTGCGTGGCAATGATCAAGTGAATACCAATGGCGCGAGCCAATTGGGCCAAGCGCGCAATGGGGGTCTCCACTTCCTTGCCCGCCGTCATGATCAAATCCGCAAATTCATCCACCACCAAAACGATGTAGGGGAGGTACCGATGGCCGTTTTCCGGGTTCAGTTTTCGCGCAACAAATTTTTCGTTGTATTCCTTGATGTTGCGCACCATGGCAACCTTCAACAAGTCGTACCGTTGATCCATCTCCACGCACAAGGAATTCAGCGTATTGATCACCTTGCTGGTGTCCGTGATGATGGCGTCGGAGTCTCCGGGTAGCTTGGCCAAAAAGTGCCGCTCAATCTTGTTGTACAGCGTTAATTCTACTTTTTTGGGGTCAACCAACACAAATTTCACCTCGGCCGGGTGTTTTTTGTACAAAATGGAGGCTAAAATGGCATTGAGCCCAACGGATTTACCTTGTCCGGTAGCTCCGGCCATGAGCAAGTGTGGCATTTTGGCCAAATCCGCCACAAAAACCTCGTTGGAGATGGTTTTGCCCAAGGCCACGGGAAGGTCAAATCCACAGGTTTGAAAACGCTCGGAAGCCAATACAGAACGCATGGAAACCACCTGGGCGTTGCGGTTGGGTACCTCAATACCGATGGTGCCTTTGCCGGGAATGGGCGCAATGATTCGAATGCCTAAAGCGCTTAAGCTCAACGCAATATCGTCCTCCAGACTTTTGATTTTACTGATTCGCACGCCGGCCGCCGGTACGATTTCGTACAAGGTAACGGTAGGACCCACGGTTGCCTTGATTTTTGCAATGTCAATTTTGTAGTGGCTCAGGGTCTCCACAATGCGGTCCTTGTTGGCCTCCAACTCTTTGGGGTCCACCACAATGTCTTGGCTTCCGTAGGCATTGAGCAAATCCAACGGTGGAATTTGGTAGCCGGATAAATCACGCCGTGGGTCAAACGCCGAACCAATACTTCCGTAATCCGGGTCGTTTAGGGACACCACCTTTTCCGCGGGCAGAGCGACGGGAGTCGGCTCCAATTCCAAGGCAATGGGCGAGGTATCTACCCCGGCTGCGGTGAATTCAACAACCGGCTCCTTGGGAACCAAGAGTGTAGGCTCTAGGGCATCGTCGTCTTCTTCGTCCCACGGCGGAGAAAGCGCATCTTGCCCCATGGGATTTAGGGGCTGAGCGGGTTCCGCACTCCAATCAACAGCCGGAGCGGCAACGTCGGCCACAAAAGGTTGTTCGGTGGTGAAGTTCGACGGCGGTAGCGAATCCAGAAGAGGGTCAGATTCTGCGACGGCGCGCTTTGGCAGTGTTGAGGCCAACTGCTGGGGGGTAATTCTAAAGACCACCACGGCATACAAGCCAGCACCCACCGCCCAAATCATCCAGGCTCCAGCAATACCCGTCCATTGGCGAGACCAGTCGGCCAAAAACCAACCCAAAGAACCGGCGTAGGGTCCCCACAAAGCCGGCAGGGACATCCCCAGGGCCCAGGGTAAAAATGCAGACCAAACCAATAAATGTGCGAAGTAGCGAAGGGGACGAAAGCGGATGAGGAAGGCCATGCGCGCGCCCAGTGCAAAAAGGGCATACAGCCAGCCCAAAACAACCACCCCAAATCCGCGGTATAAAAGAAAGTAACCGACGGCAGTTCCAATTTTGCCAAAGGGATGCGCTACTTGTACGGTAGCATCAAAAAGCACGGATGCATACGACCCCGAGAAAAAACTGGCGTCTTCTTGCCAATAAAACAAGGTTCCGAGAACGGATAATGCACTTCCCAAGCTCACGGCCATGAGGACCAAACCGGCAACGGTTGGCGCCGAAGCGTGTTGAAAAAGGGTGGGGGATTTTACGGCCATAGTGTGAAGTCCCAAATTTACCATTTCCTACCTTTGCAGGAAGTAAAAAATCCGCAGCATGATTCAAATCATTACCGCCATGTCCGAACTCGGAGCAGGAACCCGTGGGGCGAGCTTGGGGTATGCGGCCATTCGGAGCGCATCTCTTTCTTTAGAACCGCGTTTTTTCCGAAAATACATTCCCCGAAAAGTGGAAACGAACAACGCCTTGTTGTTTGAACACGTCAATACCCCGTACGGCAAACGCATCAAGGGAATTGTGCGCATGTACCGGCGCATTGCTGCAAAAGTGGCGGAGACTTTGGACGACAACCGCTTCCCGTTGGTCATTTCCGGCGACCACAGCAACGCCGGCGGAACCATTGCCGGCCTTCGTCAGGCTTACCCCAAGTCCCGCATTGGGGTGGTTTGGGTTGATGCCCACGGCGATCTCCACAGCCCGTACACCTCTCCCAGCGGCAACGTACACGGCATGCCCTTGGCTACGGCCATTGGCGAGGACAATCGGGACCGTCAATGCAACAAACCCAAGCCCAGCACCATCAAAAATTGGGAACGTCTCAAGGGACACCCCCGGCGCGTACAGCCGGCGGACATCGTCTTCATTGCCTTGCGCGATACGGAAGAGCCGGAGGATTATTTGATCAGCAAGCACGGCATGAAGGTCATCCGCGTGCCGGAAGTTCGCAAAAAAGGGGCCACGGCGGCCGTGGAAGCGGCCCTGGAGCATTTGCAGCATTGCGACCTCTTGTACGTTTCGTTTGACGTCGACTCCTTGGATCCCACCATTTCCGGAGGGACGGGAACACCGGTTGAAGACGGTTTGACGGTTGAAGAGGCTACCACCTTGTTGAAGACCTTCGCCAAAGAACCGCGATTGGGCTGCATGGAATTCACGGAAATCAATCCCTTGTTGGACCATCAAGGCAACGCCATGGGGGAAGTGGCATTCCGGTTGATTTCTCAAACCGTGCGCGAATTGGAAGAACGTTCCAAGACCATTCCCGATTTAAATTCCTTTCACAGTACCCATGAATGATCCCTTAAAGTCCTTAGAGGGCTCCATCGCCTCGGCGATTCAATCGGTGGTACAGGCTGAATTCGGAATTTCCATAGAGTTGCCCGTGCTCCAATTCACCCGACGCGAGTTTTCCGGAACGTATACGTGGGTGTCCTTTGGTTTGGCAAAAACCGTCGGAATGCCACCAGACGAAGTGGGTCAAATTATTGGTAAACAATTAATTGATAGCTGTCAATTCGTTAAAGACTTCAATATTGTCAAAGGATTCCTGAACGTGGAGCTGGCGGATGAGGCCTGGGTAAACTTGTGGAATGCTTTGCAGGTAGACTCCTACGGGGTGTCCCCCGTTCGGGAGGACGAACCGGCTTCTATGGTGGAGTATTCGTCGCCTAATACCAATAAGCCCCTGCATTTGGGGCACGTCCGGAACAACTTACTGGGCCACAGCGTGTCCGAGTTGATTCGGGCCACCGGTAAAAAAGTAATCAAAGTACAAATCATCAACGATCGGGGCATCCACATCTGCAAAAGCATGTTGGCCTGGAAGAAGTTCGGTGCGGGCGAAACGCCGGAATCTTCCGGTAAGAAAGGGGATCATTTGGTGGGCAAGTACTACGTTGCCTTTGATCGAGCCTACCGCGAAGAGATGGCGGCCTTGGTGGCGGCCGGCCGAACGGAAGAACAGGCCAAGGCAGAAGCGCCGTTGATGCGCGAAGCCCAAGAAATGCTCCGTCTTTGGGAAGAAGGGGACACCGCGGTGATGAACCTTTGGCGCACCATGAACCAATGGGTGTATGCCGGTTTTGAAGCGACGTACCGCCGATTGGGCGTTTCTTTTGACAAAAATTACTACGAAAGCGAAACCTACGTTTTGGGAAAACAAGACGTGGAACGCGGTTTGGAGTTGGGGGTTTTTTACCGCAAGGACGACGGATCGGTCTGGATTGATTTGCGTCCGGACGGTTTGGACGAAAAAGTGGTTTTGCGGAGCGACGGAACCTCCGTTTACATGACCCAAGACTTGGGTACGGCGGTGCAACGCTTCCTGGATTTCAACATCGACGGGTTGACCTATGTGGTGGGTAATGAGCAAGATTACCACTTCAAGGTATTGTTCCTCATTTTGAAGAAATTGGGCTATTCCTGGGCCCATCAGTTGGTGCACCTCAGCTACGGGATGGTGGATTTGCCCAACGGGCGCATGAAATCTCGCGAAGGATCGGTGGTGGACGCGGACGATCTATTGAGCGAAATGGAAACCACGGCCGCACAGTTGTCCGAGGAGTTGGGAAAATTGGAGGGCATGCCGGAGGCCGATAAGGCGGCCTTGTACCGAACCTTGGGGCACGGGGCGTTGAAGTACTTCATTTTGAAGGTGGATCCCACCAAGCGCATGGTCTTCAACCCGGAGGAAAGCGTCGATTTCAACGGAAATACCGGACCTTTCTTGCAGTATACCCACGCCCGCATAGCCTCGCTTCTAAGGAAGGCCGGCGAGCGCCAACCGGTGGCAACAGCAGGCTATGCTTGGGACCCTCGCGAGACCGAAGTTGTTTTTCAATTGGCTCAGTTTCCGCGCACGGTGCAACAAGCGGCCGACGCACGCAACCCGGCGGCCGTCGCCAACTACGTGTATGAATTGGTGAAGTCGTTCAACGGGTTGTACCAAAACCTCAGCATTTTGAATGCGGATCAGCCCGAGCAAGTGGCTTTGCGCCTGGCTTTGGCCGAGCGCGTGGGCTATGTGGTACGCACGGGTTTGGGCTTTTTGGGCATAACGGCACCAGACCGCATGTAAGCACGATTGGATTTTTGCCACAAAAAAGGGGCTGGCTCGTAACGAGCCAGCCCCTTTTTCGTACCCAATAAGTTCTTACAGACCCAGCTTGGAGCGCATCTCCTTGGTCAAGCCGTCCTTGTGAACCAGGATGGAAATGGTTTTGTAGCGAACAAAAGCATCGGAGGCGTGGATGTAGCCGCTTTTGTAGGGGTTTTCCCGATCGCCCCAGCTGTTCTTGACGGTGTAGAACACGGTACCGGTTTGGTCCTTCACCATGCCCGTGATTTGCATTCCGTGGTCGTCTTGGGTTTCGTAGTTGTCGTACGCCAGCTGACGGCTCTCTTGGGTGATTGTTCGGCTTTTGTGGGGCGCCGTGAAGACCGCCTTCTGTTCGTCCGGAGTCATGTCGGACCAATCCTTTTCAGGAACTACGGCCAAACCGTTCTTGAGGGAGAATCCTTTTTCGCTCACGTCGCAGGCCCATGCCACGGTGTAACCCTTCGTCAACGCGCCATTCAGCACGGACATCAGGTCTTCCAACGGCACATTGTGCGAGGTTCCCCACGTCCAGTTGTCCGGAACCTCAATGGCGTGCTGGGTGTAAAAAGGCACGTGCGAAAAAGAGCAAATTTGAACGTAGTCCGACGGTTTAACGCCCACTACTTGGTCCGCAAACGTGCGCGGGGTGTAGCTTTTGCCTTGGTAGGTAAAGGTGGTGGGTTCGGCGCCCAAATAGGCATCCAACACGCCGGTAAAGCCTTTTTTCCAAACGGGGGTTAGGGTGCCGTTTTTATTCTCCTTGACGACATCCACAATTCCTTTCAGGGAAGCTTCCAATTCGTCGTGTTCGTTTACTTCTGTGCCGTAGTTCAGCCCGGTGTAGGCTTCTTCTGGAACGGCACCGTACTTCTGGATTACGTAGAGGATGTCCGGCAAGGCACCGCCCTGCGCAAAATTGAGCGCTCCGTGCACGCGAACGTACTTCTCTGCCTTGTCTTGGTACACCTTGCGAACAATGTACATTTCGGACAAATCAACCGGCTTCTTGCCCATTCGGATCATTTCCGATTCCAAGAAGGCGGAGGTGGAGTAGCTCCAGCACGTGCCGCTGCTTCCCTGATTCTCAACGGGCGTGGCGTCCAACTGAACGATGGGGGTGAATTGGTAGCCTGCGCCAGCGGTTCCGTTGCCGGAAACCTGCTTGACCAAGTTGTCTTGTGCGCTTGCGCTCCAGGTGAATGCAAAAACCAGAGCGAGTGTAACTGATTTGAATTGATTCATTTGAATTAGCTTATTTAAAGTAAGAATTTACGGGAGCGTCCTTGGTCCCTTCGGCGTAGTTGTAAAAGCCTTGGCCGCTTTTAACGCCCAGCAAACCGGCTTGAACCATGTTTACCAGCAAGGGGTTGGGTGCGTATTTGGGTTGGCCCAGCCCGGAATGAAGTACACGAAGAATGCTCAAACATACGTCCAATCCAATGAAATCAGCCAACTGCAAGGGGCCCATGGGGTGCGCCATGCCCAATTTCATGATGCCGTCGATTTCCGCAACGCCGGCTACGCCCGTGTACAAAGACTCAATAGCTTCATTGATCATGGGCATCAAGATGCGGTTGGCCACAAAACCGGGGTAGTCGTTGCAGGAAATGGCGATTTTCCCGAGTGATTCACTCATCCGAATCACTGCGTCCGTGGTGGCGTCGCTGGTTTTGAAACCGCGAATGATTTCCACCAATTTCATGACGGGAACGGGGTTCATGAAGTGCATGCCAATAACCTGCTCCGGGCGCTGGGTGGCTGCCGCAATGCGGGTTATGGAGATGGAAGAGGTGTTGGAGGCCAAGATGCAATGTGCCGGAGCCAATCGATCCAGATCCTCAAAAATTTTCAATTTGATGGCCTCGTTTTCCGTGGCGGCTTCTACCACGAGATCGGCCTGGGCCACCGCCGCCTCCAAGGAGGTTCCGGTTTGGATTCGTGCCAAGGCAGCATCTTTATCTTCCGCACTCAGGGTACCCTTGGCAACTTGACGATCCAGATTTTTCTCAATGGTGGCAACGGCACGGGTCAAGGCCGCTTCCGAAACATCAAACAACGCTACTTGGTAGCCGCTTTGGGCAAAAACGTGCGCAATACCATTTCCCATGGTTCCTGCACCCAATACTGCTGCATTTTTCATGCGCCGAAGATACGGCACGTGCGTTAAAAAGGGTAGGGAAGAGCGGCCGCCAAAAACAAACGCTGGTCCTTACTTCCCGCGTCCTTGCAACACAATCAAAACGGTGTATACCAGCACTTTTAGATCCGCAAACAGCGTGGCATTCTCCAAGTACACCAAATCGTACTCCATCCGTTCCAACATTTCCTCCAGGTTGGAGGCGTAGCCGTAGCGGACCATTCCCCACGAGGTGATGCCGGGTCTGATTTTGTGCAATTGCGCGTAGTGGGGGGCACGTTCCAACAATTGCTGCGCGTAGTAGGGGCGCTCCGGGCGGGGACCCACCAGGCTCATGTCCCCGCGTAAAACGTTCCAAAATTGAGGCAATTCGTCCAATCGGTATTTGCGCATGATGCGCCCCCACGGGGTAATGCGCGGATCGTGGTCCGAACTCAACTGCGGGCCGTTGGTTTCAGCATCCACCCGCATGGAGCGAAATTTCACAATCCAAAAGGTTTTGCCGTTGCGCCCTACCCGTTCCTGGTAGTAGAATATGGGGCCGGGGCCGGATTGCTTGACGCGCCAAGCCGTAAAAACCAAAAACGGGGACAGTACGGCAAGCGCGGTACCGGATACCAACAGATCCACCATTCGCTTGACCGCTTCTTGCCATGCCGGAATGGGGTTGCGCTGGATGTCCACCAAGGGAACCCCGTGCGCGTCCAGCTTAACCTGGCCCGTGAGGATGGACAAAGTATCAGGAACCCATTGAATGCGAACGTTTAGCGATTCAATTTGCACCAATAATTTCTCCAGCAAGTGGTGTTCCGTTGCGTCCAGCGCAATCATGACCTCTTCAATGCCGTAGCGCTCCACCACGGGGCGCGCGTCGTTCCAGGAACCCAAAAGGGGAAGGTCCAGTTGGGGGTCCGACGGATCCGCAGGAAGCGACCCGGTCAACCATCCCGAGAACGCATTGCCCGTGGGACGTTGCGCCAGTCGGTACCGATCCAAAACAGGCTTCAACCGTTTGGGAGAGCCAATGAGCAGGGTGGGGAAACGAAGTTTACCGCTTTTGATTTGCGCATAGGTGGCCGTCGCCAATGCATACCGACCCAAAGCCGTAGCGGACAGAAACACGCCCAGGTATACCCCAAAACTCCAGTAGTAGTGGCGGTAGTCCTTGACGTCGTCGTCCAAAATCAGAGCGGCAAAAAGCGGGAGCGAGGCCAGAATTCCCACCTGAAAGGTGTGCACCAAATCGGCCAAACGGGACCGACGCAGGACCTCGCGGTGGATGCCGGAGAGTCTGTGGATGAAGGCCCAGTAGAGTACGGTGGCCAGTAAGCCTTCAAAAAAAGTACTTTCCCACTCCAGTTGCGGAATCCCAAAGCGCAACGGTTCCAGAACGGCTTTCCGGTAGCCGTACAAGGCAGTGTAGGCTAAGGCCGCGGCAACGGCATCGGTCCATCGGTAGTACAACCGCAAGCGAAATGCACGGCGGTGCAGCCCCTCGCTTTGTGGGCTCATGGACGGTAGACCAATTTGATGTTGTCCAAAAAGATGGAATCCGTTTTTCCGTTCGCCACGGACTTTTTGCTGCCGATGAACAATTTGAAGGACTCAGCGTCTGGCGTTCCGCTGATTTCCGTCATCAAGTTGATGTAGATTTTGTTCCACTCGTCCTTGGGAAGAACCGTCGCCGTTGGTTTTTGCTCGATTCCGCTGGGTCGGTAGGCGTAAACGCCCACCGTAAAGGGTACGGTGGTTTTGTAGTTGAGCTCCACGTAGACGTTTTTACCTCCTTTGGGCAATTCAAAGGCGTCGGCAGACCAAACCTCAAACCAGGCTCCATCGGGGCCCAGTCGAACCCATCCGCTGGCGGAATTGTTCTCGTTGGAAGGAGGCGGGAAGATTAAATCCGGACGAAACGTGCGCACCCAAAAGGTGTCGGACGTGGCAACCGGTTCAAACCCGAATCCAGCTCCCTCAAAATCTTCCAAAACAGAAACGGTAACGCCTTCGTCGTATTGGGTCCAAACCACGCTGTCCCCCGGGCTTTTCAAGACGGTTTCTTGACCCGGCTTGAAATTGGCGCCCACGGATACCTCCTGGTAAAAGTCGTACTGGGATCGGAATGCAGCCATACCGTTCGTATTAACGCCGGGATAGAGCTTTATCGTATGGAAGCCCTCGTCCAAAAGCACCGGAAAGGAGCACGGCAAGGAAAAAGCTCCTGCAAAGGTGCCGTTGGGCAACTGAACCCAAACGGTGGAAATTTTGCTGCTGCGGGAACCGTTCAGCGAAGATTCCACTGGATCCAGGGCCATTCCGTTGATGCGCACGTAGGCAGGCTCCACGGCAACTTCTGGAGCACATCCCGCACCGATTGATAAAAGTGCTGCAACAGCGCTAAGGCGCGTTAAAAAAGGAAAATTATTCGGCATGCACCGCAAAGGTAAGGCACCTGCGGCGCTAAATTTGGGGTTGTGAAACTGGCTGCGCATCCCCTTGATTTTCCACGGCACCTTGGCTTGCGCAAGCAGTTGATGGACATCCTGCGCGAAAAGGGCATTCGGTCGGAAGAAGTGTTGGACGCACTCATGCAGGTACCTCGGCACGTTTTTTTGGAATCCAGCTTTGAAGCGTTTGCCTACAAAGACGCGGCATTTCCCATTCGTGCGGCACAGACCATCAGCCAACCGTATACAGTTGCCGTGCAAACACAGGCTTTGGAACTCCCGCCGGGAGCCAAGGTTTTGGAAATAGGCACCGGTTCGGGCTACCAAGCAGCGGTTTTGGCGGCCATGGGGTTCCGCGTGTACAGCATCGAACGCCAAAAAGAGTTGTTTGACTTTTCCAAACGCGTCCTTGCTGAATTGCGGGCCACGGTGGTGCAACGCTTTGGCGATGGCTACAAGGGCATGCCGGCATTCGCTCCGTTCGACGGCATCTTGGTAACGGCCGCGGCTCCGGACGTGCCCAACGCCTTGTTGGCGCAGTTGGCCGTGGGCGGAAAACTCATCCTGCCGGTGGGGCCTGAAGGTGAAGATCAGCGCATGTGGCGCATCACCCGATTGGGCGACAAATCATTCGAACGAGAGGATTTGGGGGCATTTCGGTTCGTTCCCATGCTGGGAAACGTAGCCACCGGTCAGGATTCCGTGTGAGCGCGTTTGGTCTCGCGGTCCGCATCTTTTTCTTTCAAGCTGGCTCTTTTGTCGTGCAACTTTTTGCCACGGGCCAAGGCAATGTCCAATTTAGCCAAGCCTTTGTCCGAGAGGTGCAGAAGCAGTGGGACCACGGTAATGCCCTTGTCCTTCAATGCACGGTCTATTTTTTTGAGCTCGTTCTTTTTGAGGAGCAATTTCCGATCCCGGGTTTCCAAGTGGTTGGCGTGGGTGCCCAACCGCCACGGGGAAATGTGCAGGTGCTTCACCCACAGCTCACCGTTCACAATCAGGCAGTAAGCATCCACCAAACCGGCGGCCCCCTCGCGGATGGACTTGATTTCGGAACCCATCAAGACCATCCCTGCCGTGAAGGAGTCGATCAATTCGTATTCAAATCGAGCACGACGGTTTTCAATTCGGATTGTTTTTTGGGCTGGTTTCGCCATGGCGCAAATTTCGCCCGTATTTTTGGAACATGAACGCGTACCGCAGCTTTATTCGCCCGCTTTTGTTTTGCTTGCCTCCGGAAACCGCCCATCGCTGGACCATGGCTGCGCTGCGGATTTTCAGCATCCTCCCCTTTGGGCCGTCAGTGGTGAAGTTGTTCTCCGGCAAAGCTCCTCATTCAGAGCCTGTTGTGGTGTCTGGATTGACGTTTCCCAACCCGGTGGGTCTGGCGGCAGGGCTGGACAAAGACGCAGAGGCGGTAGCAGCCTTGGGGGCCTTGGGTTTTGGATTTGTGGAAGTTGGAACCTTGACGCCCAAACCCCAACCGGGCAATCCGCAGCCGCGTTTGTTCCGTCTCCCAAAAGATCGAGGTCTGATCAACCGCATGGGATTCAACAACCACGGGGTTGTGGCAGCGGCCCAACGATTGAAAAACCGCCCGGCTTGTTTGGTGGTAGGTGGAAACATTGGCAAGAACAAGGACACCCCCAACGAGCTTGCCGCGCAGGATTACGTATTGTCCCTGCGTGCGCTGCATCCGGTGGTCGATTTTTTCACGGTGAACATCAGTTCGCCCAACACGCCCGGTTTGCGCGCACTGCAATCTTTGGAGCCGCTCCGGGAACTTTTGAGCGAGGTCCTGCAGGAGCGGGATCTTCACCAGCCCCGGCGCCCGGTTTGGGTAAAACTCGCACCGGACCTGACGAACGAAGAATTGGTGGAAACGGCTCAATTGATTGTTTCCGCCGGAGCTGACGGCATCATCGCCACCAACACCACCTTGTCCCGTTCGGGCTTGGGTACAGATCCCTTAAAAGTTGAGCAAATGGGGGCCGGTGGTTTGAGCGGAGCCCCCGTTCGCCAGCGATCCACAGACGTTATCCGTGTTCTACGCGGTGCAGTGGGGCCGGACTTCCCGCTTATTGCCGTGGGAGGCGTGCTGTCCGGAAAAGACGCGCGGGAAAAGAAAGAAGCCGGCGCCACGTTGGTTCAGGTATACACGGGATTGATCTACGAAGGACCCCAGTTGGTTCACGACTGCATTCGGGCATGGAACGACTGACCTGGGTGGAATGCCCGCGGGACGCCATGCAGGGCTGGCACAGACTCTTCTCAACGGAAGAGAAAGTAGCCTATTTGCAGGAGTTGGCGCACGTTGGGTTCGACGTTTTGGACGCGGGCAGTTTTGTGTCGCCGCGGGCGGTGCCCCAAATGGCCGATACGGCCGCCGTACTGGACCAAATCGTTTGGCCAGACCGCAAGCCGGAAGTATTGGTTATTGTGGGCAATCCGATGGGGTGGGAGCGCGCTTTGCAGCATCCCGCCGTGGACACCGTGGGCTATCCGTATTCCCTTTCCGAAGCTTTTCAGCAGCGAAACACCCAGCGTTCGCGGCAACAGGCCCTCGTGGAACTGGAGCGGATGGTGGCGAGCGCACACGACGTCGGCAAAAAAGCGGTGGTGTATTTCTCCATGGCCTTCGGCAATCCCTACGGGGAAGTTTTGACCGACGGCATGATCCACGAAGCACTGGAACACATGGTCCGCATCCAGCCGGATGCCGTGAGCATTTCGGACACCATCGGCTCCGGAACTCCGGAATCCATTCAGAGGCGCGCAGAGCAAGCACTGGAGTATCTTCCGGTAGCACAATTGGGCATGCACCTGCACGTACGCGAAGACCAGGCC